>NPIE01009149.1_pt2 | contig 76503 bp, 75 predicted proteins | sample 8637661 | NCBI WGS metagenome assembly NPIE01 (sample SAMN07420842, study PRJNA396082) | bioreactor metagenome | isolation source: sample BA12 brine-fed electro-methanogenic bioreactor BA | place: Japan: Kochi | collected 2016-12-09
GCCGCTGTGGAATATCCTGATTATTGTCCTGTCGGCTGTCTCAGGTGCAGAAGCGGCGCAGCTCTTTCACGGCAGGCTGGGAATGCGCAGAAGGGCGGCCTATTCACTGCTTGGGGCGCTTCTGCCCGCCGCGGCATACCTGGAGTTCTACATAGCGGATACGGCCCTTCTGGCGCCTCTTGCAAGCCTGGCCGTTATGCTTCTACTCCTTCCGGCGGCTGTTGCCGACAGTCCCGAATCCATCGCAGTCTCCATTACAAAGAGCCAGGCACGGCTGATCTCTCTGCTTTACCCCGGATTCTTCATGCTTTTCCTGGTAAAGATAACAGCCCTGCCCCACCCTGAACTGAAGGTTCTTCTTTTTATCGTAATCATTTTCAGCAACGATACATTTGCGTATCTGGCGGGCCGGCTCTTCGGAAAGGGATCGCGCCATCCCTTTGCGGTAAGTCCCAACAAAACCCTTGTCGGTTTTGCAGGAGGATTCGCCGGTGCGGCCGGTTTCGGACTTCTCTTTCTCGGTTTTCTGCCCGATGCCCTGCCCTTCTCCCTGCCTTACACTATTCCCTTTATCCTGCTGATCGCTTTTACAGCCAATGCCGGTGACCTTATCGAATCATGCTTCAAACGTGCGGCCGGAGTAAAAGATTCGGGATCCATAATGCCCGGAAGGGGCGGCGTGCTCGACTCGGTCGATTCCGTCCTTTTCAGCGCTCCGGTTTTTTATTATATTGTACATCAAGTCTGCTGCTGAGGAATACTTCATGCAATCAAAAAGAATTATCCTTCTTGGGGCCACCGGATCCATCGGATCCGGTACGCTGGATATTGTGCGTTCTCATCCCGATCTCTTTTCGCTCGCCGCGGTATCGGCCCACAGCTCCGCAGATGCGCTGAACAGCATAATTGAGGAGTTTGCTCCTTCCGCCGCAGCCCTTACCGGATATACCGGTAACGGTTCCGGTTCCGGTCAACAACTCATGTACCATGGAGCCTCGGGCCTGCTGGATATGATCAGGGAAACCGATGCGGATATTGTTGTCAACGGCATAGCCGGCGCAGCCGGACTCCTCCCTTCCTGGTACTCCATAACAAGCGGAAAGGATCTTGCTCTTGCCAACAAGGAGACAATTGTAACCGCCGGTTCCCTCATTATGGCGGAAGCCCGCAGACTCGGCAGGAAGATTCTGCCCGTGGATTCCGAGCATTCCGCCCTGTTCCACCTGCTGCACAATCGTGCTCCCGAAGAACTTGACCAGCTGATTCTTACCGCAAGCGGCGGACCTTTTCGCGAAAGAGACCCTGAAACCTTCTCTTCCATAAGCCTGGAGGAGACCCTCAGGCATCCTACCTGGAACATGGGAGGGAAAATCACCATAGATTCCGCCACCATGGCCAACAAGGGTCTGGAAGTAATTGAGGCTGCCCTTCTTTTTGATATTGATCCTGACCGGATAGAGGTACTTATCCATCCCCAGAGCATGGTACACTCCCTTATCCGTACGCTTGACGGCTCAATGTATGCCCAGATAAGCAAACCGGACATGCGTATTCCGATCCAGAACGCCCTTACCTACCCCGAGCTTACGGCCTGTCCATACGGACGTCTGAACCTGGCGGATACGCAGCTCTCATTCTCCAGCCCCGACAGAGAGCGCTTCCCGCTACTCTATCTCGCCTTTGAAACTGCGGCCGCAGGCGGGGCCTATCCGATTGCCTATAACGCGGCTGATGAGATTGCCGTGGAAGCCTTCGTTAAGGGCTTGATTCCCTACACCGGCATAGCCGGACTTGTGGAGGCGGCTCTCGCCTTCGACTGGACCTGCACTCCATCCGTCATTGAGGAAGTGGTTGATCTTGACCACCTGGTGCGGGAAAAATGCAACAGACTGCTTGAGCAGTCCGGAGGAAACTGATGACAGGAATTCTGCTGGGTCTGTTCGGACTCGGAATTGTGGTATTTGTCCACGAGGCGGGCCATTTTCTTGCCGCCAAAGCGGTCGGGATCGAGGTGGAGGCTTTTTCCATAGGATGGGGACGCCCCCTTTTCAGCAAAACCATCGGGGGCACCGATTACCGCCTCGGCATGTTTCCCATCGGGGGATACTGCAAGATGAAGGGAGAGGAGCTTTTCCGGAAGGCCCTTGCCGAAAAGGCCGATCATATCGAAGCGGAAAAGGGATCGCTTTTCTCGGTATCTCCCGTAAAACGTATTTTTACCTACGCCGCAGGACCGCTCTCCAATCTCCTTTTCGCGATGATCGTTCTTTCAATAATCTGGTACGCAGGATTTACCTTTCACACCTTCGAAAACAGAATTGTCCTGCTTTCGGACTATCCCGCCCTTTTCGGAAACGAATCAAATCCCGCCGACCAGGCAGGACTTGAAACCGGCGACCGAATCATCAGGATCGGCAACACCGAAATCAGGCACTATGCGGATATCCAGGAAACTCTGGCCCCCCTGGCGGAGGAGAAGATTACCATTACCGTTCTGAGGGACAAACAGGAACTGACGCTTCCGATAACTCCCGCCCTGGATAAAAACACGGGGATGGGCAGAATAGGAGTCTCCGCCTGGATCGAACCGACAATTGCATCGGTACAGCCTGATTCCGCGGCCTACCTTGCCGGTCTGGAGCCGGGGGACACCATAATCGGCGCCGGAGGAAGCCCCGTGTCGCACTACCTGGAACTGTATGCGGCTCTTGAGACCTCACCGGGAAGGATCAGTATTGAATACATAAGAGAAAACAGGAAGTTTTCCTCGATGCTGATTCCCGACTATGATGAGAGCGGAACACCGGTACTGGGAGTCTCATTTTCCGGACTGACCATCCGCTCCGAGGAACTGTCGCTTCCCGCCTCGTTTCTCAAGGGCTCCGGAGAAGCCGTCGGCAGCTTTTTTCTTACCATAAAGGGGATAAAAAGCCTCTTTTCCGGAGTAAATGCCCGGGAGGCCGTATCCGGGCCCATCAGAATAACCTATATGGTCGGTGAAGTCGCCGGCCGCGGATTCAGCGAAAGCTTCGGCACAGGAATAAGCACTCTTTTCCGTTTTCTCAGCCTTATAAGCGTTGCTCTCTGTTTCGGCAATCTTCTTCCAATTCCCGCCCTCGACGGCGGCTTGATCCTTCTCTCGCTGGTCGAAATCTTCCGCGGCAGCCAGGTCTCTCCCAGGGCCTTCTACCGCTACCAGACCATCGGTTTCTTTATCATTATCATGATCCTGATTTTCACCACCTTTGGTGATATTACCTATCTGATGAAGGGGTAAAGCATGAAAAAAAATTCCATCACCTGCATGTGCGGACATACGTTCGAGAGCGATTTTCCCGAAGAACTTGATATAGCAGAATCACCCGGACTCCTGGAAGAAATAATAAAGGGGTCCTTCCTTACGGTTAACTGCGAAAAATGCGATACCTGTCTCAGACCGGAATTCCCCCTCAGGATAACCGGTTTTTCGGATGCAAAGGGCGGCTACTCTGATGTAATGTTCATTCCCGAACTGGAGCGCGACTCTTTTCTCCTCGGGAAAAGAGATTACACCGGCGGAAGGGTGGTAATTGGCCGGCCCGAACTTATGGAGAAGGCCTCTGTGTACCACTCCTCTCTGGATGACAGAGCACTTGAAATCCTGAAGTATCTGCTCCTTGAAAAAATGGAGAGCCGGGATGATGTGAAGATCTACTATTTTGAGACTGAAGCGGAAGAGATAAGATTCCAGATCTTCGGACTGAAACAGGATGAAGTAGGCATAACAAAAATCCCGATGGACCTCTATCGAAGAGTGGAAGCGGATATCCCCAAACGCTTGAAAGAGGAGCCCTTTCGTGAAATACTTATGCCTCCATATGTCTCGGTGTCCAAGATAAGCATGGAGGTTTCATCGTGATTCTTTACCTGCGGAAAACAGTCACCCTTGCGGTCCTGCTCATTATACTTCCTGTCTCTTTTATCTCAGGCGAAGTGACGGTACGCAGCAGCCATACGGGAAGTATTACTTCAATTATTCAACGAGCTTCGGACTCGATTATAGCAAGCGCTTCGGAAGACGGATCGATAAAAATATGGGATGTCAAGGAAGGTTTCCTTATCTCTTCCATCCAGACTAGCCATCTCGGAATTCCGATTATCCAGGTCCACCCTTCCCTTCCGAGAATCGCCCTTGTGACAACAGACGGAATCAACACCTTCCGGCTGGAGCTGTGGGACTGGGAAAAAAAGAGCAGAATTTTCTCGAAAAGGATAGAGGAGGTTCCGCTTTTTCTTGCCTTCTCCCCCCTCGGATCCTATCTCTCCTACGGCAAGACCGACTGGGACAGCCTGGTAATTCTTGATGCTGAACGCGGTTTCGAACAGCGGCTCATCAGCGAAGGTTTTGGAATAGTCTCGGCGGTCTTTATTACGGAATCGGAAAAAACACTTCTTGCCTACTCTCCTTCGGGCCTGCTGCGTTATTTTGATCTTGAAACCGGAGAATCCAAGGCCGCTCCCATCCGTACAAAGAGCGGACTTGAACAGGTACAGTTCTCACCCGACGGACTTTACCTGTTCGGCAAAGAGGGAAACAGCATCTACGGGGTCAGTCTTATCAATGGAACAATCTCGGTACGGCAGGAAATTCCCGCCCTTTCCGCGTTTTCGTTTGACCCCGAAAGTTCCAACATTGCGGTACTGTCATCTCCTCCCGCCGGGATCGCACTCGAAATCTACCGTTTTTCCAAAAGCGGTTCTTCTGCCCGGCTTGAAAAACGGAATCTCCCCCTCAGAACCGGCAGGTTTTTTCCGCATAAGATAAGCTTCAGCAACAACAACCTCTTTTCCGGGGATCCTGCTGGACAGATTCTCTTGCATCAGCTCTACTCAGGCGAAACAACTCTCTTCGCACGTCCGAGGATAGCCAATGTAAGCGACTTCGATTTTTCGGAAGATGGCATGCTCCTGACGCTTGCTTCGGGTGAGCTCATGCTTATCGAATCGGATCTTTTCAGCTCCTACGGACAGGAAGCATCATATTTCCGGACACGCTCATTCCCGGCACCCTTTGCATCCGGATCGGGCGCGGTTGCCCTTGGCAGCAGTGCTTTTCTTGTATTTCCCATCCGGGAAACACCTGCACCGCTGCTTCGCTTCGATCCGTCCTTCGGAACATTCACGCGTATCGGCGAAACCGAAAGTCCCATAATCGAAGCCAGACGCTACGGAAGGGATGGAGAGATCATACTTCTGGAGTCTTCAGGCAATGTCTCCCTCCTCAATTCCTCGGGCCGCAGGATAAGCAGCCAGCAGTCTTTTGGCATCAGATCCGCAGCCGTGGCCGATGACGGTTCAATCCTTGCCGGCAGAAGCAGGTCGGGAAGTCTGTCGGCTTCTCTTCTCAGAATCAATTCCGAATCGGGCGAAACGGTGCCTATAGACAGCAATGATATTCTTGTATTCAGAACCATCTATAATGATCTGACAAGAAGCCTTTACACTCTTGGCTATGAGGAAAGGAGAGGTCAACTCCGTACGGTCCTTAAAGCCCACGACGGAGCAGCCTTCGAACGGGAAACCACCCTTCTGACCTATCCGGGAGAGGATCCCGATGCTTCCTTTGCGGCAGAACCGGACGGTACCCGGCTTTTCACCTCCCTGGGCTATTCGGGGGTCCTTATGCTTGAATGGGACGGTTTTACCCCCCTTGAGCGGATCGAACATATACCGCGCAAACTCTCCATCTACCGCAACCTTCTCTTCTCGCTCAACAGGGACCACTCCATATCGGTCTGGTCGACCGAAAATGGAGATGCTCTTTTCACCTTCTTTCTTTTTGATGATAAAAGCTGGGCGGCAGTTTACCGTGATGACCGTACTTTCTCCGCCCCCGAAGCAAAACCTCTTCTCCATACAAGGTAGGATTCGGAGACAGGATAATATAAAAGCCGTCCGGATCTCCTGACCCGGACGGCTCTTTTATGCTCAGCAGGATTTTTTAATCATGCGAAGGGTTTGATGAAATTTTTCTTATTGCCTCTACAACACTCTTATCAACATCTCTGGCATAATCCGTATCATCAACACTATGTGCGTAGAGAGTCCCCATGAGCGAAACACGATAGAGAGGCCGCACATTGTTCAGGGCATAAGCCGCCATATCCAGAACACAGTCCTGGCATTTGCACACATCCGTGAACTCTTCATCACCCCCAAGGTGCTGCTCAAGATTCTCAAGAACCAGACGTTCGGCCTCATTTGCAAGATACTCAAAATTGTAGCTTTCCTTCAGACTCATCTTTACTCATCCTCCCATCAGTAAATTGTACGGCAGCCTGCTTTCAGGGTCAACGCTATTGCACGCCTCATTCTTAACCCTCCCGTGAAAGAGACTCAAACTTGGTATAATGAGGTATAAATGCTATATGAATGGTGCCGACGGGACCATTCCTCTGTTTGGCAACGATGAGCTCGGTCTTCATATTCGTCGAATCAGAACCCGCATCGCTGTTGCTTTCCCGCTCCCTGTGCAGGAACATTACTACATCGGCATCCTGTTCGATGGAACCGGATTCCCGAAGGTCCGCAAGGTTTGGAGCCTTCCCTTCGGATTGCCGTCCAACCTGGGAAAGGCAGATTATGGGTATTTCAAGCTCCCTGGCGAGCGATTTAAGGGACCTGGATATTTCGGCCACCTGTTCATGACGCGGAACATTACCCTTGCTCTCGGGCTCAATAAGACCGATGTAATCAACAAAGAGGGCTTCAATCCCTTCCTTGCTTCTCATCCTGCGGGCCTGTGCCCTCAGATCCAGCAGTTTGATATTGGGGGTGTCATCGATAAAGAGGGGCGCCTCATAGATTCTTCCCGCCGCTTCGGTAAGGTTATGAAAATCGGAGGGCTTAAGGAAGCCGGTCCGCAAATTTCTTGAATTAATTCTCGCTTCGCTGGAAACAAGGCGCTGCATAAGCGCCTGAGCCGACATTTCAAGGGTAAAAAAACCTGTCGGAACATTTTTCTTTATGCTCATGTTCGCAGCCATGGAAAGGGCAAAAGCAGTCTTACCCACCGAAGGGCGTGCCCCGATTACAATGAATTCTGAGCGCTGGAAACCGCTTGTCATGTTGTCGAGATCCGGAAAGCCGCTTGGAATACCGGTGTAGCTGTCCTTGGTGTGATAAAGCTTTTCAATGGCGGCAATGGTTTCATTAATTATTTCGTTCGCGCCGCGGTAGCTGCCGCTCTGCTGATTGTCGGTAATATCAAAGATTTTCCGCTCGGCTTCCTCGATAAGCTCCCGGCTGTCGATCGATTCATTATGACAGCTGGAGGTCAGTTCCGCGGATATTTTCAAAAGGTGGCGCCGGATGCTTCCGTCTTTTACTATTTTCGCGTAATACTCTACATTTGCGCTTGTGGGAACCACCGAAGTAAGAGTGGTAACATATGCTGTTCCTCCTCCCTCTTCAAGTTTTCCGCTTGTACGAAGTTCATCTGTCAGGGTTATCAGATCTATATCCTGACCCTTGTTAAACAGAGAAAGAATTGACGTGTAGATATTTCTGTTATAACCGGAATAAAAATCCTCCGGCCGAAGATGCCGGAGGACAATACCAACCGCTTCCGGATCAAGGAGCATGGCTCCAAGGGTAGCGGCTTCCGCCTCGCTGTTGTGAGGCGGAACTTTATCTTTCAGAGAAACCGGATTCATTCTTCCTCTTCGGAGATTTCCTCATCAGCCTTCTCTTCTTCAGGCTCGATTTCACTCTCCGCAAGAACTTCCTTTACAGCTTCCTGTGCGGTTTTCTCTTCCGCAGCGGTTTCAGCTTTAGCGTTTACATCTTTGACGACCAGCTTTACCTCAGCAACTTCATTCTCATACAGCTTTATACGTATGGAATATTCTCCGACATTCTTTATGGTGTTGCTGGGGACCTCGATCTTCTTCTTTTCCACCTGGATGCCCATCTTTTTGAGCTCTTCTGCTACCATGGTACCGGTTACGGATCCGAAAAGCTTTCCGGACTCACCGGCGGTCATGGAAAGAACAACCACGGCACCCTCAAGACTCTCTTTAAGACCGAGAGCTTCTTTTCTTTTATCTTCTTTTCTTTTATCAATTGCATCACGGCGGCTCTCAAAAACGGCAATGTTCTCCCTGTTAAAGGGAACTGCCAGTTTTTTGGGAATAAGGAAATTCCGGGCGTACCCTCTGGTTACTTCCCGCACATCCCCTTCTTCGCCGAGATTATAGACGTCCTGGTTCAGGATAACCTTCGTTCCACTCATATCTGATACTCCTTACAAATCTTCTCTATACCTAATCCACAGCTCGGAAACTCCAAGCAGCGGAATTGACAATAACGCAATCACGTTCACCACGGGCATGAAAACCAGGAAAACGAACATCATAACGATAAAGAACCGTGCTCTCCTTAACCGCGGAGAGCGGGACATCCTGTATCGAATAATCCCAAGTCCCTGGAATCCGAATACCAGCAGAAGAATTGCTCCCGCATTCCAGAAAGGATAAGCAATCCATCCGATATCCATTACAAGATCCAGTGCAACTGCAGGCAGTGCCGTCAGAAGCCCCCAGATCAGGTTTTCAGGGACCCTGTAGAGCGAGGGGTCGATACCTTGTCCGCCGAAAAAGCGGGCCCGTATTCCCCTGGCAAAAGCATACCCGAAGGAAAGCAAAATGAAATACCCGGCAAGGTAGAAACGGAAAAACAGATTCTTCGTTGTTTCCACCATTACCTGCGGAGTCAATTCCGTCATCAAGATGGAAGCTTCAAAGCTTGCACTGTCCGACAGTGGTTCCCGCAGCATCTGCGTTACCGCAACAATCTGTTCCCGCAATATGCCGGTCAGCGTTTCATTAGACGCCGCCGACAGAACAACCGGTATGCTGAGGCAGCCGGCCGCCACGGTCAAAATTGCCAATCGTCTGAGGGTTCTTCCTTCAAGAAAGAAAAACCCCACGGTTCCGGCAAGAAGAAGCGTCGGATAAGAGAGATCAATCAGTAGCAGAAGCGATCTGCTGATCCCAATATCACCAGCTCCTCTGGTAAGATTCAATCCCTGCAGGAACATGACCAGCCAGACAATAGCGGCTGCCGCCGCCGTTTTATTCCGGTCCCGGTCCAGTCCGTACAGGAACAATGGTACCAGAAAAAAGAAAAAGGCCACCCTCAACTGAAAAAACAGGATGGAAGCCAGCACAGCGGCTCCCGCTTTAATCAGCTCGGATCTTGCCGGAAAATTCTTTCTCTGTACCATCCCGGCTCTATTTCTTCACAAAGGGAAGATATGCCAGTACCCGTGCTCTCTTGATCTCCCGTGAAAGGAGACGCTGATGCTTTGCACAGGTGCCGGTAATCCTTCTCGGAAGAATCTTTCCGCGGTCGGTTACAAACCGGCCAAGGCTGTCATAATCCTTATAATTCGCCTTCAGGCTGCTGGTACAGAACCTGCACACCTTTTTCTTGAAAAACGGACGTTTTCCGCCGCCGCCACCGCCTCTGTAAGGCGGGCGTCCGCCTCGACCTCCGGAATCGCGGCTGTCATCCCGATCCTTGGATCTGTAATCTCTGCTATCATCACTCATGAATTAATCTCCTAAATGCTGCTTGTTAAAAGGGAATGTCGTCATCAAAATCTTCCGGTCCCGGTCCCGCATTGTACTGTTCAAAAGGTTTTGAACCCTGCCGGACTCCGCCCGAAGACTGTGATGGAGAAGAATTCCCCGGTCCTCCCAGAAGCTGTACGCTCTGGGCCGCAATTTTTACCTTAGAGCGTTTCTGTCCATCCTGTTCCCAACGATCCTGGCGCAACTCCCCCTGAACAGCCACCTGTTTACCTTTTACAAGGTATTTGTGAACCGCTTCGGCCGCTTTTCCGAAATAGCTTATCTCGAAAAAGTTGGCTTCCTCCGTCCACTGATCACCGGACCTCTTGTTTCGGTTCACAGCTATGGAGAATGAACAGATAGCCAGACCACCATTGGTATAGCGCATCTCGGCATCACGGGTAAGTCGTCCTACAAGAATTACGGTATTAATATCGCTGGCCATAGGATATGCCTAATCTTCTTTCTTGACGAATAGAAACTTCAGCACAGAATCCGAAAGACGGAAAGCACGCTCGAGGGTAACTACTTTTGCCGGATCGATCTCTGCTTCAAAAAAGAGATAATGACCTCGCCTTTCCTTGTTGATAAGGTAAGCTAATTCCCGAATCCCTTTGTCCTCCTGGCTTTTAACCGCTCCCCCGTTCTTCTCAAGTTCGGAAAGAACAAGTGCTTTGCCTTTGGAGAACTCTTCTTCCGCCGATTTGAATATGACGGTAAGTTCGTACGTTCTCATGTATCCTCCTTGTGGACTTAATGACCCGCCCCAACGGGACGGATAAAGAGGTCAAGGGACTTTATCATAACGATTTTCCAGTGTCAAGGTAAGCGCTGAATCTGCCGACAAGGATACTATGGGACAATGGATCCACTACGAAGCAGACATATTCTTTCTCATGGACTCTATTCATCTCCTCAGACGAAATCTGTCTCTCGAGGTGGATGCAGCCTACTTCTCGGAAAAAGTTATGGAAGATATAAGCTTTATCGATGTAAGGCTGAAGGGCCTTTTTGCTTCTCTTCAGTCAAGCGCCTACCTTTTGGACCGGGATCGTTATATCAGGTTCCTCTACAAGGCGAAAACCGCTTTCCGTGAACTTGTTGAGGCGATAGCAGACGGCAGCCTCGGTTCCCAGATCGGACTGGCCCCTCATGCCGAGATACTGCGCAGACTGGGCTCGGAACAGGCAGATGAAGCTGAAAAGCTTATCGCATCCGCCGCTGTAAAAGCCGAAAGCGAGGAAAGGCTCGACGAAATAAGCCATGAGGAGTTTAAATTCCTCTTTATGGAAGGGGACGAAAAGTAGTATAGTGTTCTTATGGAACACAATTTCAAGCCCCTGCCCGCCCCCCTGGAAGAGCAGTTTGCCATTCACCACATAGACAGACATCTTACTCTTTCAATCCTGGAAAAATTCAATGCAGGCGAATTCGATTCGAACGAAGCGGTACGGGTCTCTTCAATCCCGGAACCGGACGGAAAACAGATAATCGACATTACCGAACCCGATATTACCCTCACTCTCCCGCGAAGCCAGGCTTCGGCACGCCTTGCAGAGCTCTTCGGAAAGAGGAGAGCAGATCTTCTGCCCCCCGGTTCCGGTACCGGAAACAACATAAGTCTTGACAGAAAAGCTCTTACGGGAATCGGTGTTGAACTCTTCGGAAAGAGCGCCTTCGGTGTTCTCAACGGCGGTTCGGCCACAAGTTATATAGACGAAAAGAAAAACCGCGGTTTTGATGAGGAACTGTTTACACTCTACCGGGAACCGTTCCGGAATATAGCGGCGGCGGCAGCAGGCAAGGCAAAGGGAATTACGCCCGCCTTTACCCATCCCGACGGAACACCGGGACCTTCATTCATGGAACTTAAGATGCGGGCCCTTCTTATCGGGATTATGGCCTATCAGAAAGCGACCGGAGACCGTGACACTTCGCCCCTGTCCCTCTTCCAGATGACCAGCATTTCAAACGACAGGCAGATACGCGAAGCCTATGAATCATACCGGAAAAGTCCCTTCCTGGCGGAACTGATCGAAGAAAGCGGTATTGATGTCACCAATGCCAGGACCGGTATTCAGCCTCTTATTGCCGCTTATACCCACAGCAGATACGGCAGACCCAAAGCTCTTTTCAGCTCCGCCTTCGGAAAAGAGAACACGCTTCTCCCGCTCCCCGGAGGACACGGGCAGAATTTCATTGCCCTTAAAAAGGTGTACCTTTCCCTGCTTGAAGAGGGCTGCCGCTTTGCATGGCTCGGCAACGTCGATAATCTCGGCTCCACACCGGACCCCTTTATGCTCGGCTACCTGGCCATGAGCGGAAAAGAGGCGGCTTTTGAGTTTTCGTTTAAAACGGCTGTAGACAGCAAGGGCGGAATTCTGGTCCGGGACAGCCGGAACAGAATAAACTGCGCGGATATCGGTCCAGCGGTAGCTCCCGAAGAGGTTGCGCGCCTCGATGAATCGGGAAAACCGGTTCTGTTCAACTGTGCATCGGCTATTTTTGATCTGGAAAAACTCTGCGGACAGATTGACCATATTATTTCCGCCCTTCCTACCCGCTTCAGCGATCAACAGAAGGATGCCGGTGAATACTCCCAGGCCGAGCAGGTAACCTGGGAAGTAATCGGTATGATGGAAGATTTCCTTATATTCGGAGTGCAAAAACAGGAGCGCTTTCTTGCCGCAAAACTCCTCTCGGAAAGTCTCCTTACCAGTGGAATCGGTCTGGAAAGCAGCCTTTTTCCCGACCGCCGCAAGGGAGATACCACCCTCAGGGAACTCGGAACCATGCTTCATAACGGGCTGGCCGAAAAACTTTCATCCGCTTACGGACTGAAAAAAGAGGGTGGAAAATGGATCCCGAAGCATGCAGGAGAATTGTCATGACACATGAAGCAAGTGTAAAAAGCGGGTTTCATCCGCCCGTATCCGACCGGGCTATGCTGGAGCAGGTGGACTTTTCGAAGGGAGGAGGCCTGGTCCCTGCCGTAGTACAGGCTGCTGATACGGGGATGGTGCTTATGCTTGCCTGGGTCAGCCCCGAAGCCCTCGAAAAGAGCATTTCCACCGGTTACGCCCACTACTTTTCCAGGAGCAGAGCCTGTCTCTGGAAAAAGGGAGAGACCAGCGGAAATCTGCAGGAGATACGGGAGATTCTGATCGACTGCGATGGAGATACGCTGCTGTATATTGTAGATCAGAAGGGGCCGGCCTGTCACACCGGTGCGAAGAGCTGTTTTTACAGGAGCTTCAGAGCGGATCGTAATGAACCCGATTTCAGATGACATTTCGGGGACACTGGATACAAGCCGCCCGGCATAAAGCCCGGCATAAAAAAGGGGCTGTTTTCCTGAGAAAACGCCCCTCCATAAAGCCCTGTTGCCAGGGAGAAACCGGATAATCAGTCGGCCAGAATAGCCTCTACGGGACACACTTCGGCGCAGGCGCCGCAGCTTGTGCAGAGATCGGGATCTATCCAGCGCATATCGTCCTTTTCGCTGATTGCTTCAACGGGACATTCGGCTTCACATGCACCGCAGTTGGTGCAGTCATCGGTAATCTTGTAAGCCATAAGCTTCCTCCTGATAATTTTCTGCCTTACTATATACCCTAAGCGGATCAAAAATCAAGAGAATTACCGCTCTTTCCGGATCCTTTCCGGAGCATGCTTTTCCTTATTCCGTCCACTTCCACAGGACGGAACGTATCGTTTTCAGACAGTCTTACGCGGATTCGGTCGGCAATTCCCTGGGGGTCAAGACCGCACGTTTCCAGCAGTTCCTCCCGAGAAGCCTGGGCAAGAAAGGTTTCCGGTACTCCCATGTGGGAATACGAAGTGAGCGGCTGGTACCGGGCAAAAAGAGATGCCAGATGGGCTCCCAGCCCGCCGCGATAACTGCCGTCTTCTATCATAAAGACCGTCCGGTACTCGCTGCATTCGTTAAACAGCCACTCTTCATCCAGAGGTTTTGCAAAGCGAATATTGCACACATCCATGCCCAGCCCTTCCCTTTCGAGAATATCGGCGGCTCCGAGGCAATGTGTCACAAGGGCTCCAAAACCGAGGATAAGCACGTCCCCTCTGCCCTTTCGGAGGAAAACACCCCGTCCGGGCTCCAGGGGCTGTTTTCCCGCTTCGCCAAGGGGAAGAGCCGCATCCTTCGGATAACGGATCATGCAGGGTCCGTCAGCCGAAACGGCATATTCGAGCATCAGGGGCACCTCCTCACGTCCCGCGGGAGCCATAATGGTCATTCCGGGAACCGGCAGGAAAAGGGAAATATCGAATACCCCCTGATGAGTCTCTCCGTCGGCAGCAACAAGCCCCGCTCTGTCGAGACAGAAGGTAACCGGGAGGGAAGCGAGCGCCACATCATGAATAACCTGGTCCACCGCCCGCTGCATAAAAGTTGAATATATAGCCACCACCGGCCTTACCCCGGCTATCGATAGTCCTGCAGCAAAGGTTACCGCGTGCTGCTCCCCGATTCCGACATCAAAAAACCGCTCCGGCCAGCGCCGGCGAAAAGCGGAAAGCCCAGTCCCCCCGCACATTGCTGCGCTTATTGCAGCGATGGAGGGGTTTTTCTCCGCCAGTGCCATGAGGGACTCCGCAAAGACCTCGGTATAGGTCAGCGCCTGTTTTCGTTCAATCTTGCCGTCCACATTGGTGATCGGAGAAACCCCGTGATAGGAGGCGGGATCTCCTTCGGCAAGCGAATATCCCTTACCCTTCTGGGTTACCACATGGACGACAACCGGTTTTTTCAGCTTCTTTACCGCCCCGAGCACATCCACCAGCTTGCTGATGGAATGGCCGTCAATGGGCCCGACATATTCAAAGCCAAGTTCAGAAAATATGGTTTCCTTGAGAAAAACAGCTTTTAAGGCCTTCTTGAAACGCATGACAAGTTCATAGAGCTTGCAGCCCAGGACAGGGATACCGCGGATTCCACGGTCAATTTTTATCCGAATCTTCTGATACAGGGGCGTAGCGCTCAGACCGGAAACATAGGCTGACAGCTTGCTCAGGTTCGAATTTATCGACAGTCCGCCCACATTGGGACCTATCGACCAGTTGTTATCGTTAAAGACAACGATAAGATCCTTTCCCAGATGCCCCGCATGATTCAGAGCCTCAAAAGCCATTCCTCCGGTCAGAGCACCGTCTCCGATAACCGATATGACCTTTCCTTCGGTATCGCCCATTATCCTTTTGCCCGCCAGGGCACCGAGGCCGGCGGAGATGGAGGTGGAGGAGTGACCGGTCTCCATTATGTCGTGCTCACTTTCGCTCCGCTTCGGAAACCCGCTCAGACCTCCGCGGGTACGGATGGTATCAAAGGCATCTCGACGCCCCGTAAGCAGTTTATGGGTATAGCACTGATGCCCCACATCCCAGATTATCTGGTCAGCGGGACTGGTAAATACCCGGTGGAGGGCTATTGTCAGCTCCACCGTTCCGAGATTGGAAGCCAGATGACCGCCGTTCTTCTGAACGACAGTAATAATTCTCTCACGTATTTCACGGGCAAGAACAGGCAGAGAACCTGCGGAAAGGGCTTTCAGGTCTTCCGGTGATTCTATTCCATCAAGATAATTAGTTTTTTTTTCTGACATCAGTGCGAGATCCTCCCTGGGATGTTTACTGAATTCAGCGGGGGGCGACAGTGGTTTCGGTGGAGAATAAGAGCTGAAGGAAGCGGTTCATGTACTCACGCAGCAGCGCCCGCTGACGTTCCTCATCAATCTGCGGTACAGTGCTCACCGCTTCACTTTCCGTCTGCGCTGATTCTTCCGCCTCCGTCTCCGGATCCAGGTCCGTAGACTGAACAGGAAGAGAAGTTTCATCACCATATACTATATCCCCTTCGCGGAGAATTTCTCCGGAGGGGTACACATTCGTATCAAAAACAAGCCGGGCATCGGCCATTTTCTCAAATGCTATCTTCCCGTCAATAATATCATCGGCCATGACACTTCCGCTCACGGATATCTGCTCAAGGGAACCGTTAACCACTATCTGCCGCCGTCCCTCAACAACAAGGGCTCCGGAAGCGTCCAGGCCTGTAACCCGGGCCGCAAGCACGGCTTTCATGGTGAGATCCTGACTGTTTTCAAGCGACCGTTCCGCCCCGGAACGTCCGGAAGGCAAAAATGAGATGAGCCCTTCCGCGTTACCGCCGGAAAAGCTCATCTGAGTCGAGTCGTCATGTTTCTGTACCGAATCGAGAGATAAGGAAGTACTGGTATCTAAAACGACCGAAACTATATCCCCTGTTTCATACATACCGCCTTCGGCGGCATATCCGGGAAAACCGGGAGCCCAGAGCGACTCGGCTCCGACCCCCTTCCCGAAAAACAGATATATGAGGATTAAAAGACAGGATCCTGAGAGCCGCCTTCTGTACCCGGTCACACCTATTCCTTATTTTTTCTTATGTCGATTCTTACGCAGCTTTTTCTTGCGCTTGTGGGTAGCGATCTTATGTCGTTTACGTTTTCTTCCGCAGGGCACCTCGTATCACTCCTTTCCGTTAGTCCTTACCTGATTATGACCGCAGGACCGATTAAGGTCAAGGGGAGAGGGCTCAAGAGGAGACAAACAGGCGGTACTGGAAGTTGCAATGGATCAAAGCGTATCGTATTATAGAACTGATGGAAAGAATACCGGGTGAAATAAACTTCGGCTGGGCAGATCCGAAGATAAATGAACTGCTCAAAAACAACACTTCCTCCGGAAGGACGTATACCCTTCATTACAACCAGAACGAAGAGTTTTTTCTTAAACTCGAAGAACCTTTTCGGGTCCCGCGCTTTCCGTTTCATCACAGTATTGACAAGTCCCGGCCGACGGAAGCTTACCGTGAAAGTCTTTTTGCCCTGATGGAGAGGGTCATTCCCCTCTGCGGCACTGCCTTTGAAGGGCTTACCTACCTTTTTGATCCAGCCGAAATTTTCCGTCCCTTCTTTTTCCAGCTTTACAAGGTCAAGGAGCAGCAGTTTCTTTACCTTATGCGGCTGGATCTTCAGTACCGGCCCAATGAAGCATCCATACTTGAACGGGGAGACAACGACCTCAGCCACTCCTACGAGACACGGAATCTCTTCCTGGAATGTGACCTGATTCCCCTCTCCGGATTTATCACCGAAAACGGGAAAATTACCGGCTGCAGAATCGAGAAGAACGTGAGTGATACCTGGATAGGAGAGAGCGGCCGCGGCTATGTCATCCAGGGAATCTGGATTGACAATGACCTTACCAAGTTTTTCTCCCGCCTGCTGCTTCCCGATAATAAACGGAGCTACCCGTATTATCCCTTTACCTGCAAGCACCGTGCGGTGTGCCATACGGTACTGAACCTCTCCTCCCGCCAGAGGAGAAACCATCTTCAGATTATTTATCGGGCCAAACCCTTTATAGAAAAGAATATAGACATTATTCAGGAAACACTCAGGCAGAAGGATTTCTCCCTGAAGCTCCCCGAATTCATCCGCCTGAAGCAGCAGGTTTCCCCTTACTGGAACAAAGTCTGGGAACCCCTTATAGTAAAGCCGTATCTGAACAAGAGCGACATGAAGGAGTTTCTGGTTGAGTTCAATCAAGACACAGTCGATTAGAGAGTACGAAGGAATGAAGATAACCGTCATGGGACTCGGTCTCCATGGCGGAGGTCTCGCCTCGGCACGCTTTTTCCTCGAACGGGGAGCCGAAGTCACCATAACCGATCTCCGGGACGAAACAATCCTTGCACCCAGCATGAAACAGCTTGCAGATGTTCCGGTCCGCTATGTGCTGGGCCGTCACGATCTGGCTGATTTTTCCGGTGCCGATATGGTAATCAAAAACCCCGCCGTTCCGCTTTCCAGTCCATATCTGAAGGCGGCCGGAAGAATCGAGAGCGATATCTCAATATTTCTCCGCCATAACCGGCGTCCCCTTATCGCGGTGACGGGAACCAAGGGGAAATCAACCGTCGTTTCGGCTATCTATCATGGAGCCTTGAAATCCTGGCCGAAGGCCAGGCTCGGCGGAAACATCACCGTAAGCCCCCTGACCTTTATCGATGAATGCACCGTCGAAGACGAAGCACCGGTTATTCTGGAACTCTCCAGCTGGCAGCTGGCCGATCTTGCCGGAAAGAAGCTGCTCAAGCCTTCCATTTCGATGATAACCAATATAATGCACGACCATCAGAACCGCTATGAGACATTCCGTGATTACGTTAACGATAAAAAGCTTATCTATGCCGACCAGAGACCGGAGGATCTTACGATCATCAACGGTGATGATCCCTGGAGCCTTGAGTTTATCCGTGAAACTGCAGCACGTCCTTTCCCCTTTACCGGAACCCCGCCCGGAGAGAGTAAGGAACCGGGAAGCTGGCTCGATGGGACAGGAAGGGGTTTTATCCGGACCGCCGGCTCCGGTGCAATCGAAGACATTCTTCCCGAAAAGCTCAAGGTCCATGGCTTGCACAACCGCATCAATCTTCTTGCCGCCGCATCGGCCCTGCGGCTCTTCGGCATGGAAAGCCGGCAGGTATCAGAGGCTCTTGCCGGCTTCGGAGGTATTCCTCACCGTCTGGAGCTGGTTGCCGAAAGGAAGGGGGTCCGATGGTTCAACGACAGCGCATCGACCATTCCCGAATCCACCGCTGCGGCCGTCGCCAGCTTCAGCGTACCGGTGCAGCTTATAAGCGGCGGTACCGATAAAGAACTCGACTTCGCACCCTTTCGGGAATATGCGTCCATTCCCGAAAACATCTTCCTTCTGGAAGGAAGCGCCACCGATAAGATGATCGGGATCCTGAAGGAAAAGCAGATTCCCTTCCACGGTCCCTTTGCCAGCCTCCGCTCCGCCGTCGATGCCGCTGAAGCCGCAGCCGGAGCCGGTGATGTGGTTCTCTTTTCTCCGGGAGCAACGTCCTTCGGAATGTTTCTGAACGAATTCGACCGCGGAGACCAGTTCAGAAACATGGTCTCGGAGAGATAAAAGAGAGATAGATCAGCGTTTTTTGCGCTTCCGGTACTCAAGGAAGTACCAGCGCCGCACCTTCTCCAGGTTCCGGTAAACTCCGGCGCGCAAAGGCCGCAGGGTATGGTCCCAGCATCCGGGACGATGCACTATATCACCGCCAAAGCCCGTCTTGAAGCGGTAAAGCCCGTGCATGGGATGCGAGGGGTCGTCGGCGGGCGGAATACCGAAAAGGTCGTACCGGCTGCAGCCCGCCTTCCGCGCAGCCTCCATCGCCTTCCACTGGAGGGCGTATGCGGGCATGAGATTCCGTTTCCGGTTACCCGATGCCCCATAAAGATAGGTTGCCGTGCCTGCAAAACGCGCAACAATAATCCCGGCAATTGCTTCGCCGTCGGAACGTGCCATCAGCAGTTCCAGTTCCAGCCCCTCTTCGGGATGTTCGTCCGCCAGACGGAAGAGGGTCCGGTAGTACGATTCGGGATGAATGGCAATACGGTCACGCTCGGCGGTTTCACGGTAAAGCCCGTACCATGAGTCCAGCCCCCCCGCCCCTTCCGAGCTTACTTCAAGCCCCTTTCGGAAAGCGAGCCGGATATTGTACCTTGTCTTGGTTTTCATGGCCGCAAGGAGCTCGTCCTCTTCCCGGTCCAGATCGATTATCACGGTATCCGGGGGCTGAATATCCACCGGTGCCTTCCCGAATGAGCCGGAGAGTGCCGAAGATGTGTCCGGGTCCCCGGAGATATCCCAGGGAAGATCCCAGCGGATAAGAATGGTATCCGGAGGGAGATGTTTTTTCAGGGAATTTGAGAGGCCTTCAAGCTCATCTGCGCTCTCTTCAGAAACAGGGCCGTCGAAAACTGCGCCGTGGGGAACATAGCCGATTGCCATCCCCGGTGCAAAACGGCGGTAGAGCAGAAGAAGGGTGCGGCCATCATCCCTTCCCGCCTGAAAGGCGAAGGATTTCCAGCCGTATGCACCCTTCAGACGGGCCCAGAAGCGGCTCTGCAGGAGCCGGTCCCCCTCCAGTTGCTCCAGGGGGATCGGAAAAGGTTCAATACTGCCCATCCGGATCAGCCGACGCTGCCGTTCTTCACCTTGCCCGTAAGCAGCGCTTTGCCGCCAACTGTCAGACTCTTCCCGTCCACCGTTACGCTGCCGTCCTTTACACCGATGGGCATCGAGAAAAAGGTATCCACCGAGATGCGTTTCGGTCCCTCTTCACCGGGGGCTTCGCTCCCTTCAAGAAGGACCCTGCTTCCGGGTGCTGCCCAGTCGGCAAAAAGCACCTCCACAATCCTCTCTCCCTCGGGAGCCGAAGGATCGTCGGCGGCCAGAAGCATTCCCTGGCTCTTAACGCCCCGAAGCTTGGCCGGTTTCAGGTTATATACAAGAATTATGTTGTGACCGAGAAGCTCTTCCTCGCTGTAATAGGGAACCAGACCGCTTACGATGGTACGCTCTTCACCGCCAAGGTCGATTTTTTCTATATAGAGTTTATCGGCCTCGGGATGACGCTCGATTCCGACGATTTTTGCAACCCGCAGATCAACCTCCGATCCAAACCGTTCGGACAGGCTCTTCACAGGCTCTTCCGCGCTCTTTCCCTGATCTGTTGCGTTTTCCATTGCCAGTTTCTCCTTATCCCGTTCTTCCCGCTCCTTCTGACTGCCGGAAAAACGTTCCCGGAGAGCAGAAATGGTATCATCTTCAAGCTTTGCGAAAAGGATCTCGGGTTTGCCTATGGCGGAAATACCGGAGAATTTCCCGAGATCATTCCAGTCCACCTTCGTCAGGCCCAGAAAAGCGAGAATGCGTTCGCTCGTTCCGGGAATAAAGGGTTCAACCATCACCGCCAGGTCGCGTACCAGATAGACCAGGCTTACAAGAAGCTTCGCCGCCGCTTCGGGATCGGTACTCCGCAGCTTCCACGGCTCGCCCTCCTGGAAGGCCTTGTTTCCGAATGATGAGAGGGCGAATATCTTGCGGAAGGCTTCACGCAGTTCGGCCCGCTCAAAATGGGCGGTAATCTCCTCTTCCCGGCCCCGGATAAAGGCGAGCATCTCCGAATCCGCCTCCCCTTCGGGAAGTGCACCCTCGTAAAAACGGTTCACGAAGGTAAGGGTTCTGTTTACCAGGTTGCCCAGATTTCCGATCAGTTCACCGTTCACCTTTTCCTGGAAATCGCTCCAGGTAAAGAGGGCATCGGATTTTTCGGGCCGGTTGTAGAAGATATAGAAGCGCCAGACATCGGCGGGTATGCCGGTTTCCCGGGCATCGGTACCGAAAACGCCTATTCCCTTGCTCTTGGAGAACTTGCCGCTTTCGTAGTTCAGGTACTCGGTGCTGCTCATGTGATGCAGAAGCGTCCACTTGTCTCCGCTGCCGATGAGCGAGGAGGGAAAAATGACCGTGTGAAAAGGAATATTGTCCTTGCCGATAAACTGGAACAGATCAACCTGGTCCGGATTCTTCCACCAGCCTTCCCATTCATCAGTCAGGTTTGCGGTTATGGAGATGTAGCCGATGGGAGCGTCGAACCAGACATAGAACACCTTGTTTTCGTAGCCCTCTTTCGGAACCGGGATTCCCCACTTCAGATCCCGGGTTATGCACCGTTCCTTGAGGCCGTCCCTGATCCAGCTCCGGGTCATATTTATGGCATTTTTTGCCCAGAAGCCCTCGACCGAGGCCTTGTCTATCCACGCCTCCAGCTTCGGGAGAATGGCCGGAAGATCCAGGTACAGGTGGCTAGTCTCCCGCAGCACCGGTTCGCTGCCGCAGAGACCACAGCGGGGCTGCACCAGTTCGGTCGGGTCAAGGAGCTTTCCGCACTGTTCGCACTGATCGCCCCGGGCATCATCATATCCGCAGTGAGGGCAGGTTCCCCGAACAAAGCGGTCGGCCAGGTAACGGTTGCAGGACTCGCAGTAGAGCTGCTCGATGGTCTTTCCGTTTATATAGCCGGCGGCATCAACTTTGTTGAAAATATCCTGAACAATCCTGGTCTGCCACTCCGTGGAGGTCCGGCCGAAATGATCGAAGGCGATATTGAACCAGGAGTAAATTTCGGAATGAATGGCATAGTAGCGATCACAGAGTTCCCTTGGAGTGACTCCCTCCTCCAGGGCCCGGGTTTCCGTCGCGGTGCCGTACTCGTCGGTCCCGCAGACATAGAGGGTTTCATAGCCCTTGAGGCGGCAGAAACGGGAAAACACGTCCGCCGAAAGAACCTGGATAAGGTTTCCAAGATGAGGGATATTGTTGACATAGGGAAGTGCCGATGTAATCAGTCGTCTCTTTTTCATAGTGTGAGAACTATATCCCGAGGCAGGGTGGTATTGCAAGAGAGTCCCCGGAAAGAGATTCCTTGACGACCGCCGTCTCAAACAGTACTTTATAAACAGGTTTACAGTTTAGAAGGAGGAATTATGCCCGAACGCGATGTAACGCCGGACAAGGGACCGCAATTTCAGCTGAGTCCGCGTCTGGTGATGGTGGCAATTGTAGTAATTGCCCTCGCAGGGATAGTAATGTCGAGTTTTTTTGTTGTCGATCAGAGCGAACAGTCGGTTGTTCTCCGTTTCGGAAAGTTCAACCGTATCGTTCAGCCGGGTCTGCAGTTTAAAATGCCCTTCGGCATCGAACAGAACTACAACGTCCCTACACAGGTTATTCAGAAAATGGAGTTCGGTTTCCGTACCGAACGGTCGGGAGTAAGTACGGTCTATTCCAATGCTGACTTTCCCGAGGAATCAATTATGCTTACCGGAGACCTCAATATTATCGATATTGAGTGGATTATCCAGTACCGCATTTCCGATCCGGAAGCCTGGCTCTTTAATGTGCAGGACCAGTACCAGACCATCCGGGACATAAGCCAGTCGGCCATCAATCAGCTGGTGGGAGACCGGGCAATACTCGATGTTATAGGATCGGAGCGGAGCAACATCGAAACGCGTGCCCAGGAACTGATGCAGGCCAAGTACGATCAGTACAAACTCGGCATTACTGTTACCACGGTAAAGCTTCAGAATACCGTTCCGCCCAGAGGAGAGGTACAGGATGCCTTTGAGGATGTCAACAAGGCAATCCAGGACATGAATCGTCTTATCAACGAGGGCAAGGAAGTCTACAACCAGGAAATCCCCAAGGCTCGCGGTCAGGCTCAGCAGCTGATCCAGGAAGCACAGGGCTATGCGGCCGAACGGGTCAACCGGGCAAACGGTGATGCTTCAAGGTTTCTCGCGGTGGTCAACGAGTACCGCAAGAGTCCGGATATTACCAGGCAGCGCCTCTATATAGAAATGATCGAAGAATCCTTTGCGGATATGGAAGACACCGATCTTATAGACCGGAACCTGGAGAACTTCCTTCCGCTCAAGAGCCTCCAGCAGGCGGGAGGTCAGCAGTGAAAAAGCTAATATCAACTCTTGTAGTCATCTTCATCGTTCTGGTTGTTTTCATTCTTCTCGGACCCTTTTATATAGTCAACGAAGGAGAGCAGGCGGTTGTTACCCGTTTCGGAGCAATTGTGGATACCTCGCGGGCCACGGGGCTCAAGTTCAAAATGCCCCTGGTGGACAATGTGGTCAAATACCCCACGAGGATCCTGAGCTGGGACGGAGAAGCACAGCGTATTCCCACAAGGGAGAACCAGTTTATCTGGGTCGACAGCACGGCGCGCTGGCTTATCGTCAACCCCGAGCTCTATTATGAATCGGTCATTACCGTAGAAGGCGGATATGCCCGTCTGGACGACCTGATCGACTCCTCGGTACGTACGGTAATAAGCCAGAACAATCTGCGCGAGGCTGTCCGGAACAGCAATGTCATAAACAGGATTGAACGGCAGGACCCGATCGATCAGGGAGAAGCCTCAATCAGTCAGGAAGAGGTTGACCTTGAAGAGCTTCGAAAGCTTACCTTTACCGAGACCAGCTTTGAAGATATCAACATCGGAAGGGAAGAATTAAGCCGTCAGATCCAGGAGGAAGCAGCCAAGCTGATGCCCCAGTTCGGAATTGAGCTTATCGATGTTATTATCCGTCAAATCCGATATTCCGATGAGCTTACTGAAAGTGTTTACAGCAGGATGATAAAGGAACGGAATCAGATTGCCAGTGCCTACCGCTCCTACGGAGAGGGCCAGAAGGCCGAGTGGCTCGGAAGGCTGGAAAATGAGCGGAGAAGAGTACTCTCCGGCGCCTATGAAGAGGCGGAAATTCTTAAGGGTACCGCCGACGCAACGGCGACTCAGATTTATGCCGACGCCTACGAGACCGATCCCGGTTTCTTCTCCTTCTGGAGAAGCATAGAAAGTTACCGGAGAACCCTCCCGCGGTTCAGGAAAGTGCTGACCACGGATATGGAATATTTTGACTATCTTTACGATCAGGACGGAGACCGCTGATAACAGGAGCTCCTCGCTTTTCGTAAACAGTCCGACATAGTGTAATATGTCAAGACCGGCGGCAATTCCGCCGGTCTTTTTTTATCTCGGCAGTCCGACTGCTGTTTGAGCTCTTCCGGTCAGCCGGAAAATCGGAGCCCAGCCAGCTCTTCCAGCTTTGACAGGCCGGCGGCAAGACCTTCAAATCGGCAGGGATCGGATTCCGCAAGAATCCGGCTCTTTCGGAGTTCCTCTTCCCATATTCCGGCATACTTGCGGTGGACAAGGGTGCGCAGAGCTGACAGCAGTTTCGCTTCATCACTTTTCGTCGGAGAAGAGGATACTGCGATAAGATCGCGCAGCACCGCACACTCCTCCTGTCGGTCCCGGCATCGGGCCTGCTCAAGTTTCTCCGCAAGCGATTCCAGAACCTCCCCTCTCAAGGCTTCCAGGGCTCCCTTCTCCGGCAGAATGGGGAAACGGTACAGGCGGTCACTCTTCAGGCGCAGATCCGGAGCCAGATCCACCCACTCTCCCGTTACGGAGAACAGCTCCGAAAGACGGGCGGGGACAAAGCTCTCCCGAATAAGCCGCGACGCTTTGCGGATACCGAGAACACGGCGGAGCTCCGCCCGGCCCTCCCCTCCTGCCGGGGCCCTGGACGAACGGTCCACTACAAAAAGCAGCTCAAGATTTTTCCCCGCCTTGGTGGGGCTCTGCCTCCCTCCGCGGTAAACGGTATAATCACTCGTATATATCGAGGTTCTCCCATAGCGTTCAAAAAGTGCAAAGAGTTCCTCCACGGGAACAATTCCATCGGTACTGTAGCTTACGGCCATAAGCCTCCCGTCTGAGACTTCCATGAGGGCGGCAAACTCCTCCCGGGCTTTCGCGGCTGAGCAGAAGCCCGACCGTGTATTCTTCCAGTCAGGCCTGATCCCGGCGCGGCGGCAGAGCCTCCCTGTCTCATCGAGCATGTTGTCTATCGGGGGATTGTCCCAGAGGGCTATGGTATTCAGAAGATGATAATTACTTCCGTACTGATGCTGATTATAGGGCGGGTCGATGTAGCAGAGATCGAAAACGGTGTTGGAAAGGAGGGTGAGCGCGTCGCAGCGTTTCACCTCCGAACCTCCTGCCCCGTCGACAAGGACGGGTAACTGCAGCTGTATGGGCGAAAGAATGCGCCCGAGGGCGTCCCGTCCGTGTCCGCCGAAGCCCTTGTGGAAGGCCTTGAACACTCCCGAGGTGTTTACCCGTGTTGCCGCCTCGTACAGAAGAGGTGCCGTCATAAGGTCCTTTGCAAGACGCAGACGGCCATTCTCCGGACCGGGATTGCCCGGAATGAGCTCTTCGATGCGCTGCCGTACACGGTCGATGAAGAGCCCGTTTTCCCTGGTGTAGAAAAGCCGCTCACGGCGGTAATCCGCCCTGTCCGTATCGGCGGGGGAATAGAAACGGCTTATAAAGGGACGGGTCGGCGGCGAATCCGAAGCGCCGTATTCCTGAAGTTCGGCGTAGAGATCAAATCCCCCGTAGGGAGAAAGCAGCTCCTCCGCCTCCCCGGGAGAAAGAATTACGGCCGCCGAAACCAGAAGCCGCGAGTATTCCTCCAGGTCTCCCGCCGAAACGCGGTAGCCGCGGCTCCGGGCGAGTCTGCTGACCGATCCGCTTCCGGCAAAGGGATCCGCAAAGAGCCTTATCTTATGCTCCTTTTCAAGCATGGCGAACACATCGCCGAAAAAGCCGAGAAGCCGGCGCTTGTTTCCAATGTAGGCGATAAGCTGCCTGGTCAGATACTCTCGATGCACAACAGGATCCTTCTCTAAGCCCAGGATATAATAAATATTGCCCAAACAGAGGGCAGCTGATAGGATGCGGATATGAAAAAGAGCCTATCAGCAATCATACACGATATCAACATAATTGAGCGGAAGGGAACGGGCAATCCGGAAATTGGCGGTCTCAGCTACGACAGCAGACGCACCTGCCCTGACGATATCTATTTTGCTCTGCCGGGCTTCCATGTTGACGGTCACGACTATATCGAAAAGGCCATTGAAGCAGGCGCGGCGGCGGTAGTGCATTCGAAGGAACTTACGTCGTACCGACCGGAGCTTGTCTATCTGCGGGTCGAAAACCCGCGTACCGCCATGAGTCCCCTTGCAGCGGCCTTCTATGGAGACCCCTCAAAGGAACTCAGGGTAATCGGTGTTACAGGTACCGACGGAAAAAGCTCTACCGTTTCGTTCATCCATCAGCTCCTGGTCACATCCGGCAAAACATGCGGTTTTCTTTCCACCGTGCAGTTCAATACCGGGGGTATTTCGGTCAAGAATCACTTCCGTCAGTCTACCCCCGAGGCAACGGAGATTCAGAAGGCTCTCCGCGAAATGGCCGACGCGGGCTGCAGCCATGCAGTTGTGGAGTCCACAAGCCACGGTCTCGCTCCTTCAAACAACCGTCTTGGCAACGTCTCCTACGATGCGGCGGTCCTGACCAACATAAGCCATGAGCACCTTGATTTTCACGGTACCATGGAGCAGTACATGGATGACAAGGCGAACCTCTTCCGCATGACCGGAAGAAAAAAAGGAGTCGCCGTAATCAACCTTGATGAAAAGGAACATGATTTTTTTGCGGCCGCCTCCGATGGAGCCGTCATACTATTCTACAGTGCGTCAGGGTCGGGAAGAGCGGATTACCGGGCTGCAGATATTGTAGAAACCCCCTCCTCCATCTCTTTTACCCTTCACTCACCCCGGGGCAGCGCCCCGGTCCGGCTGAACCTTTCGGGGAGGTTCAATGTGGATAATATCCTTGCCGCAGCAGCGGTGGTCTGCGAAATAGAATCAATCCCCCCCGCGGAGCTGGCCCCCCTCTTTCCCGCACTGCAGGCGGTAAAGGGGCGCATGGTTCCGGTTGACGAAGGGCAGCCGTTTCAGGTGATTGTGGATTACGCCCACACCCCCGGATCATTCGAGCGGCTGTTCCCGGCGATACGGCCCCTGGTAAAGGGACGGCTCTTTGCCCTCTTCTCGTCGGCTGGGGAACGGGATGTCGAGAAACGCCCCGTACTGGGTGCCATCGCCGACCGCTACTGCGATATCATCTTTCTGGCGGATGAAGATCCCCGCGGAGAAAGGGGAATGGACCTGCTCCGGGATGTGGCCGCCGGCTGCAGGGGAAAGAGTGAGGGGGAAACCCTTTTTCTAATTGAAGACAGACGGAACGCCATAAAAGCCGCCTTTTCCATGATGAGGGAAGGCGACTGCATTCTTCTTCTCGGCAAGGGCCATGAGGGTTCGATTATCTACGCCGACCATGCCATCCCCTGGGATGAAGAGGAGGCGGCACGGGAACTGCTGCGGGAGATGCAATTTCGGGGACAGCAGCAATAGCCTAAAGGCGGGAAAAGGCCTCCTGGATATAGAAAACCCAGAAGCGCTTGAAAAAAACCACAAGAGGTATGGCAATAAGGATACCCATAAGCCCGAAAATTGCCCCGCTCACCAATATTGCCAGAATTATGGCAAACCAGTTCAGTTTCATTCTGCTTCCCTGTATGCGGGGGCTCAGAAACCAGCCTTCGAACTGATTGACCGCAAACAGGACAAGCGCCACCTTGAGAACACCCACAATCCCCCCGTGGCCAAGACCGAGAATAAGCGATGGGATGGCCGCTACGACGATCCCCATGTATGGAATAAAGTTGGTAAGACCCGAAAGAAATCCAATGAACATCGCATAGGGAATGCCCGCCAGGAGCATGCCAAGCCAGATGGCAACACCCACAAAAAGAGCCACTATCATCTGTCCTGCAATAAAATGGCGGATGTCCGTATACACTTCCGAAAGAAAACGGCGGGCACGGTCAGCGCCTGAGGCGGGGAAAAACCTCCAGAGATTCTTCTTGAACACCGGCAGAAGCGCGGCAAAGTAGGCGGCGGTAATGACAAAGACGATAAGCGCGGTCGAAATATCGGGGACCCGCTGCAGGAGGCTGTTGACCAGCCCCACCCCGATCTCGGCGGTTTTCTGCATAAGATTGGTCCCCGCCGACTGAAGCGCGCTCATCAGTTCTTCGCTCAGGGGATTATCCCGCAGAATATCGGGGAGAGAAAGTGAAAGGAAAGACTCCCGAAGGACCGGAAACAGCCGGCGCCCCTCTTCGAGAATGATCGGAATAATGGTGCCGATCCCCAGAATCAATAAGGCAAATACGAAAAGAGCCGATACGGTAACGGCAAGCCCGAAAGGCACTATGCGGATACGGTCAAGAAGCCGGGCGGGCACATCGATAATAAGGGAGAGATACCACCCGAGGGTAAGGGCCCCGATTATATTGGGGGTAAGAGCATACATGATGCAGAAAATGGAAAAATAGGCGAGGATCGCCCAGCCTGCAGGATCGAACGGCGGCGCCTCTGCGGCCGGAACCTTTGCTCTGCTCCCCGGTATTTTTCTTAAATGTCGGTCTCCCTGCATCATACCGCCCCCTTGCTTTTTTTCTCCGAATAATTCTTACTAATAGTCAACAGAAGAAAAAGGAATGTCAATGCATATGGGAAAAATCAGAGCAGCCCTTCTTTTCGGCGGGAAATCGGGAGAACACGAGGTATCCCTTATATCGGCGGCGTCGGTATACCGGCATCTGGACAGAGAACGTTTTGAGATCGAGCTCATAGCGGTTGATCGTGACGGATGCTGGTATCATCAGAAAGAGGCACGCTTTTCTCCCGGCGGGGACAGTTTTCTTTTCTCCCCGGACCCTTCGAACCTCGTCTTTGCGGTCCCCGGAAAGGGGCTTCGCACCCTCGATGCACCTGTTCCGGCAGATGTGGTTTTTCCGGTACTGCACGGCACCTTTGGTGAAGACGGAACCATACAGGGACTTCTGGAGCTGTGCAACCTTCCCTATGCTGGAGCCGGCGTTCTTGGAAGCAGCCTCTGCATGGATAAGGCGGCAGTCAAAAGAATCTGGCTCCAGGCGGGATTGCCCGTTGTTCCCTTCGAGGAGCTCCGGGAAGCCAGCTGGCTTCGTGCCGGGATGGATTCAGCCCCGGCACGGAAGGCGGTCGGACGATTCGGTTTTCCCATTTTTGTCAAACCTGCCAGGGCGGGTTCCTCCGTCGGAGTTGCAAGGTGTGACAGTACGGATGCGATGGAAAAAGCAATAGCCGACGCCTTCCGGTTCGATGACAAACTTCTTCTTGAGCCCGCTGTAAAGGCCCGGGAAATTGAGTGTTCGGTAATCGGCAACCAGGTGATACGCTCATTCGCTCCGGGAGAGATTATTCCTTCCCACGATTTTTATGATTATGAAGCAAAGTACCTTGATCCCACAGGCGCGGCGCTTGTTATTCCCGCTGACCTTCCTGACGAAGTGCAGAAGAGGGTGCGTCAGATAAGCACCAGGGCGTACCGGATAGCCGAAGCTGAAGGATTTGCCCGTGTGGACTGTTTTGTCCGCGCGGAAACCGGAGAGATTCTGCTTAACGAGATAAACACCATTCCCGGATTCACCAGCATCAGCATGTTTCCAAAAATGTGCGAGGAGGGAGGCCTTGCCTACGGGGAACTTCTTTCCCATCTTCTGGATCTTGCAGTTGAGCGGCACCGGAAGAGAGGTGAAAAAAGCTACCAGTGGTCGTAGGCTACAATCCGGTCGAGTGATTTGCGGTCCCGGAATTCCGGCCGGTCCGCACTCTTTCCGATCAGAAGCAGAAGAGGCACCCGCATTGAATACGGAACCGAAAGGATCTCCTTGACCAGCTGTTCGTCATAGGTGCCGAGAGGGCAGCTCCCGATCCCTTCCGCCTCCGCCTGGACCATCATAAAAGATGCTGCAATTGCAATGTCCATGGGATATGAGTAGTGGCCGTTGGGCATCCGGTAATCCACATTGGTCGTACAGAGGGCGATGATAACGGGTGCCTCACCAACATGGTCCTGCTGATAGGAAGCGCTGAAGATTTTTCCCCGCACATCCGCCGAACGGACCACAATAAAACGCCAGGGCTGACGGTTCTTGGCCGATGGAGCCCTTCGGCCCGCCTCGAGAATACGGTCGATCACATCCTGACCGAGCGCCTCTTCCCGAAACGATATTGTACTTCGCCTCTCGGCAATAGCCTTCAACAACTCCATAGTTTAATCCTTCCCGCTTGACCTTGGGGCTGCTTCCCCGTATGTTTAAGAAAAATGAAACGCCACCGCTTCGTAATGCCGTTCCTGGTCTCTCTACTGTTCTTCCTGGCAGCGTCTCTGCTTCAGGGACAATCCTACCATACTTCACCGATAATTGACACCATAAGCAATTTCTATCCCAGATACGAAAACAGCGGGGGAGAGGACGCTCTTGTTGAACTGATTATCGGTTTTCTGAATGATAAGGAAGTCGACTACAGCCTGCTCTCCCTGGAGGAAGAACGGTACCCCTCTGAAAGCAGCATTATCCGGGCCGTGATCGAAGGCTCCTCTCCCGGCAGCGGTACCCTGTTTTTCGCACTGCCCCTCAATCATCCCTTTCAGGCCGATAAAGAAAACGATTATTCCGCAGGAATAGCCCTGGCGCTCCAGATAATCCGTGCTGCCGCGGAAGGTTCCTATCAGAAAAACATAGAGGTACTTTTTCTCGGCGGCGAATTCCCGCCTCCCGGGCTCGAGGCGGAAGGCTTTGTTCCGAGAGGTTCCGACGCCTTCCTCGATACCTTTTATCCTTCCGAAGATGTAATGTTCATATACCTGAATCTTGCATCGCCCGCAGAAGAGTTTTCGCTTATTCCCGCAGGTTCGGGAAAACCCTCTCCATCCTGGCTTTACAGTGAGGTCCGTTCGGCCCTTGAGAGTGCCGGAATTCCCTATTACCTGGATGGTCCCAGAACAAGGCTCTACCGGCTTGATCTTCAGGATGAAACCTCTCCAATTGACCCTTACCAGGAGGCCGGCTATCCGGCTATCGAACTGCGCACCGGCAAAGCCGGAAACGGTCCGGATATCAGTGATTCGAATATCCGGCTCCTTCTGAAATCAATTGCCGGAGGAGATCCCATTCCATCCTACCAGGATAATCATTATCTGCTTCTGAACGCCCTGGATATCCTGCCCGCCATGCAGAAGAGCATTCTTATTTCGGAACGCCACTATATTACCTTTCTCCTGCTTGTCTTTGCGGGAGCCCTTGCCTACCCCATAGCAGCCGTAAGCCGTTTCAGGAAGTACCTTAAGACGCTCATCCGCCACATATGGTCCCTGCCCCTGCTTGCGGCTTTTATGTTTTCGTTTCTTTTTATCGCCACCCTGCTTATGCGTTTTGCAGGAAACTGGAACGATGTTGAAAACCTCTGGGAAATATATCCCTTCTATTTTCTGTGGTTCAAGGTTGCGGTGTCTGCCCTCCTTTTCATACTCAGCCAGCGTCTTTTCAATCTGCTTCCCTTCAGCCGGCGGGGCAGCTTCTACTCTGCGGCAGCACTGTTTTTTACGCTTACGGATATTCTTGTCGTCTCCCTCTTTGACATAGACATTACGGTATATCTCATCTCCACCTTTATCCTGGTCTTCCTTTTTACCATTGTGCGGAACCGGATTTTGAAGCTGTTCTTTTTCCTCCTGTCAATTGTTCCGGTGGTTCTGGGACTGTACGGCATCTTCAACCTGCCTGCCTACCGGGCGGTTCATTTTATCCTGCTTTCACCTGTCGCGGGGAATCTGGTGGTAGCAATTCATCTCCTTCCGTTTCTTCTCATGCTCATTCGTCTGCGCTACCTTTTCCATCACCCCTCCAGAAAAGTTACCATGGCGGTAACCATAGGTCTCGAATTGATCCTGCTGGCAGGTTCCCTCTTTTTCGGATTTCGTCTGATTAATGCCGATCCGTTCTCCGGAGAACGCAGGCAGCCGCTTCATGTACGGCAGGTACTCTCCGGAGAAAGCAGGGAAATGGAAGTGTTTCTGAGCAGTCCGGCCGATACCGAACAGCTGGAAGCATTCACCTTTCCGGTCGAACAACAGCCTATGAATATTTCACTCTCCTCGGAACCCTTCCTTGAAAGGAAAAGCTATCTTCTTTCCATTGAGGGAGAAGGTATTATCAGCACCCTGGAGATCACCATTAAAAGTAAGGCGCCCTTCAATGTTCTGGATGCTTCACGCCAATGGACAATGACGGCGGATCGCCGCTCCACCAGCTTCGCAATCGAGCACTTTCCGACATTCCCCTTCAAGCTCGAGTTTACTCTTCCCATGGAGCTGACCGGTACTGTCGATATCAGGGCCCGGTATGCTGTCCCACCGGTGGAACTTCCTGAGTTTGACCGCACGCGCTTCGATGTAAGCCGCAGTTTTACCTCCAATCGGCAGATACTGCTGGAATGAACACTCCCTGTCGAGAACCGGTACATTTTCATGTTGATATGGATGCCTTTTATGCTTCCGTGGAGCAGGCCGATAAGCCGGATATCCGGGGCAAGCCGGTGGTGATAGGCGCCTCGCCGGGCAGACGCGGGGTGGTTTCCGCATGTTCCTATGAAGCCCGCACATACGGGATTCACTCGGCAATGCCGATCTCCGAAGCATACCGCCGCTGCCCGCAGGCTGTTTTTCTTCCCGTGCGGATGGAACGCTACCAGGAAGTGAGCAGAACCATAATGTCGCTTTTTTCCCGTTTTTCTCCGGAAGTCAGACAAATCTCGGTTGATGAGGCTTTTCTTGACATGACAGGAACCGAAAGGCTCTTCGGCCCGCCGGAATCGGTCGCCCGGGAGATCAAAAAACTTGTTTTTGAGACTACGGGCCTTACAATCTCCGTCGGCATAGCACCTAACCGCTTCCTTGCAAAGCTTGCATCGGAGATAGGCAAGCCCGATGCGCTTTTCCGGATACACCCTGGGGAAGAAGAGCGGTTTCTGGACGGACTTGAACTTAAATCGCTCTGGGGGCTTGGAAAGAAAACCCTTGAACGGCTGCATGAATTGAACATCCGCAGGGTAAGCGAACTGAGAGCCATCGGGGAAAGCTCGCTAAGACGGATGCTCGGAGAGGGTACCGGAGGCTTCCTTTACCAGGCCTGCCGCGGAATTGATCCCGGAATATTCAACGAAGAGCCGAAAAGCAGATCGATAAGCAATGAAACAACCTTTTCAACAGATACCAGAGATCATGAAGCCATCCGCAGAACCCTTTTGGAGCTTTCGCATCAGGTGGTATATCGAATGATTTCCGCCGGAGAACGAGGCTCGACTGTCGTTGTAAAGCTCCGATTCTCAGACTTCAGAACCACCACCGCCCAAAAAACCCTCCGTAAAGCGGTCGGCTCGGCGGAAGAGCTCTTTGAGGTGGCAGGGAAGTTGCTGTATCAGCGGTGGAACGGCTCGGATGAAATCCGGCTCCTGGGCGTGGGCATATCGGGCTTGAAGGACGGTATGATTCAGCAGCAGGATCTGTTCGAGGATTCATGGGACAGAAAGAAACAGGTGGAGGAGACGGTCATGAAGATAAGAAACCGGGGAAGCTCCATCGTCAAGGCGAGTCTTCTCCGATCCGATAAAACTCGAGACGATGATCTAGAAAATCGCTGAAAACAAGCATTGTTCCATCGGGTGAAATATCGAGCCCCGTCGGCTGGTCGCCGCCCCATATTCTTTCGGAAACTTTGCCGGTGAGCGCATCCAGTCTGCATATGCTTCCGAACACCTCTCCCTCATGGAGATAACCGCGGGAACCGTTTTTCCCCCGGACCGATGCATAGAGGTACCGTTCCCGGGGGTCAAGAACAATGGTGTTTACATTCGCACCGATACGCCTTTTCCAGAGAATGCGCTCTTCGGCGGTATCCACCGCTCCGACGGTCCCATTGTACATGTCGGAGAAAAACAGCAGCCTCCCCGAACGGTCAAGAACGATATGGCGCATTGCTCCGGGTCCTGTGTTTATCGCCCTGCTTGTGCCGCTTTCCAGGGAAACCTTTTCGATATTTCCGTTGCTGTAGTTTGAGATGTACAGGGCAGCTCCGTCGGGGGAGAGCGCAAGACCTCTGGGAATGCCGGACACAGGAAAGCTGCGCAGTACCCTTCGGCTCTCTGCATCAATCTCCGCGACGCTTAAGCCGTTCCAGTGGGAAACGTAGACTCTTTTCCCCGTCTTATCCGCTATCAGAACCTTGGGCCAGCTGCCGCCGGCTGAGATAGCCTCTTTCCACCGGTAAGTCCCCGTTTCAAAGATATGGATCTTTCCGGTGGTCATCTGGGAAACCCACAGTTCCTTTCTGCCCGGAAGTTCCAGCATCTCCACAAAACCGCGTTTTTCCGCGTCCTCTCCGGGCAGGAAGGGAAAAGCGACCAATTCAAGGCTCCGTGTATCGAATACCTGGATCCCCCGGTCGTCCAGAAGAGCCGTTGCTATTCGTCTTCCATCTTCCACAAAAAGAACGCTCTTCGGCTGCCTCCCCGTTTCCTGAAGAGCCGAAAACAGCATGGCTGACCCTATCGGTTCAAGTTTTGTATCGATCCTTTCACTTTCCGTTAAACTGCCGGTCAGAAGGGGATGCCTTAAAAGATTATCCCGATAGCCCGGAGCTGTGACGGTAAGAACCGCAGGAAGACCTTCATTGAAGCGGTACACCCGGACACTCTCATAACCTTCCGTCCCGTCAGGGCTGAGCGGAATCCCGTCGGCAGTAAGCCCGGCCTCCGGCGGGGCCACCTTGATTCTGAGAGTGTACGGAGCCGAAGAAACAACGGCAGCCGTCAGAAGTAAAAGAGACGAAAAGGTGAAGAGTAAGGCGCTCCGTTTCATCGGCGCCATTGTAGCATGACAGAAAAGTGTGGTATACAGAATTATGAACTGGACCCGGCATCTGACTGTGCTTATTCTGCTTCTTATCTTCGCGGTCATAATGATAAGCATCGATCTTCTTGTACCATTTACTTTTCGCATACGGGCACCCGAAGAGATAAGAACCGGCGCGGCCGGATTTGCCGAAACCCTTGAAGGCAAGCCCTGCAGCTTCGGAGAAAACGGTCCGGAGGCTTTTGACTGTTCGGGGCTGATAATATACTCCTACAGGGAAAGCATAAGGGGAACCAGATTCTCACTGCCCTTTGAAGATGCAACAAGTGAAGAGCTTGCACGACAATACAGCCGTCCGGTTTCCCGTCCGCAACCCGGGGATATCGCTTTTTTTCAGAATGAGAAGGGACGAATTGTTCATGCCGCCCTGATTCTCGAAAGCTCCGAGAACGAACTCCTGCTCCTCGATGCCGGGGATTACTCGGGAACGGTGACGGCAAGAAGTGTCAACAGCAGCAGAAGCAATCTTCACAGCGTAGCCCGCCTGATTCTTACGGTCAGCTACTGAAACGAGCGGAGTCTGCTCCGCAGTTCAGAACGTGACCAGCTTTCCGGTATCAATCTCCTTGACAAATATGGTCCCGTATCTCCCGCTGTCCTGAGGAGCTTCTTTTAAATCCGGAGGTGACTTTCTGGAAAAGAAGAAGCAGAGATCTTTCATATCATGAATGTTTTCAATGAGTGAAAAGCGGTAGTAGCAGGGATACCGTTCCACTACCGCCCGCTGTACGGGAGAATCACCGAGCAGGCTGGGATCGATATCCCTGCGGAGTTTCTCCCTTATACCGCCGTACCACGCCATGGAGAAAAACAGCTGCTTAAGAGCCCCTACAGGCTCACGGTAGTAGAGCTCATAGACCCCGGCCATTGAGGGAACCGATTTTATTATCGAATAGATATCCGCTTTCCGGATATCCGACCAATGTATGGTAAAATAGACGTCACCGCCTTTTTCCTGTTTTTTTACCTTGAACCGTTCTGTTCCATCCATACCCGATAGTATCAAGCAGGAGAAAACAGGGCAACAGCAGTCCCGGATATCGACAAGCCGAATCTTCGGCTTGTCAGTAAAAACCCGAATAAAGCTGCAATTCCAGGTGTGGAGGGAACAAATTGTCTCTTCAGGCAGAAAAAATGATGCCGAACGGCATCGCGAAGCGCTATAGAGAGGTATTGTTTTTTCTGCCATGGGAAGGAGCTATTCTCCGGTCCACACCTGGAATTGCTGAAAGGGCAATCGGTATGATGGACGAAGCAGCACGCTTTGGATAAAATGGCACCATGCAGCTTCATATCGTACTGGTTGAACCGGAAATACCGCAGAATACCGGAAATATAGCAAGAACCTGCGCCGCCCTCGGTGCCTCACTTCATCTCATACATCCCCTGGGCTTCTCAACCTCCGACCGTTATATGCGCAGAGCCGGTCTCGACTACTGGGATCTTCTTGATGTTCATCACCATGACTGTCTGGAGGATTTTCTCAGGCTTCATGGCGATAAGGAGCTCTACCTGAGCTCCAAAAAGGCATCCCTCCGATACGACCTTGCGCACTATCCCGGAGAGTGTTTCCTTCTTTTCGGAAAAGAGACCGCCGGGCTGCCTGTTTCGCTTCTGGAACGGTACCGTGAACGCACCATACGCATTCCCATGGTGGAGGAAGCGCGTTCCCTTAATCTCTCCAACAGTGCGGCAATTGTCGCCTACGAGGTATACCGTCAGCATCAGTTTCCCGGCCTCATGGTCGAAGGAGAGTCCTGGTAGGCTCTTTTCATGCTTTCGCGGTCGTGGTACTCTTTTTTTTCGAAGGAGTAAGTGAATGAAGTCAATTGGAATAATCGGAACCGGTGTAATGGGAAGCGCCATTGCCTCCGGTGTGCGTTCGGTACATCCGGACACCCCTCTGTATCTCTTTGATCTCTCAGCCGAATCATCAAAAGCTCTCTCGGCAAAGGTCGGAGGCATCATTACCGCCAATCCCGCCGAACTGGTCAGAACGGTAAAAGCGGAGAACGGCACGGTTATTATCGCGGTCAAACCGCAGCATCTCAAAGGGCTTGCGAAATCCCTTGAAGAATCCGCAAAAGAAGGCTGTTTTATTTCGATCGCCGCCGGCTGTTCAATAGAAAGCCTTAAAACACTCTTTGCCGGAGCCTCAATTATCCGTTTCATGCCGAATGTCGCCGCCAAAATAGGCAAAAGCGTGGTTGCTGTTGCCGCTCCTCCCGGAACGGATCCGGGTTTTCAGGAGGAGGCTGTTGCCATTGCCAATGCAATCGGGGAAGCGGTACTTCTCGACGAATCGCTTATTTCCGCCTTTATCGGCCTTTCGGGCTCCGGAATAGCCTACGTCTTTTCCTTCATTCACGCCCTTGCCCTTGGCGGCACCGAAAACGGGATTCCCTACCCGGAAGCCCTTACAATAGCCCTTGAAACGGTACGGGGTGCCGTGGAGCTTCTTTCAAGCGAAAAGGTCAATCCCGCGGAGATGATTACCAGGGTAACCAGCGCCGGAGGGACCACCATCAAGGGCATAGCAGCTCTTGAGAGGGGTGCATTTACCCACACGGTTATGGATGCCGTACGCTGTGCAGGCGAGAAAGCCAAAACCATGGAAAAAGGAAACAACTAATAATGCTGGACATGAAATTTGTAAAAGAACATCTCGATGAGGTTAAAGAAAATATCCGGAACCGCAACATGTCGGTGGATGCCGATAAAGCCGTAAGGCTCTATGACCGGCGGATCGAGCTTATTCAGGCGGTGGAAGAACAGCGTCAGCGCAGAAATGAGAACGCGAAATCGATGAAGGGCAAGATAAGCCCGGAAGAGCGTGAAAAACTGATAGCCGCGGGCAAAGAGCTTAAAACCACCATTGCCGGGCTTGAGGAAGAGCTCGACAGTACCGGGAAAGAACTCAACGCCCTTGCCGGTACCATACCCAACATGGCCCATCCGGATGCTCCCGTCGGAAAGGAAGACAAAGACAACCTGGAAATCCGCCGATGGGGAAAGGTTCCCTCCTTCCCGTTTGCGGCCCGTGACCATGTCGAACTGGGTGCTACCCTGGATCTGGTCGATTTTGAAACGGCAAGCCGGGTAACCGGCCCGAAATTCTATTATCTCCGGAACGAGGGGGTCTACCTGGAGCTTGCCCTGGTCAGATACGCGATGGATATTCTTTCGGCCCACGGCTTTACCCCCACCATAACCCCTGACATAGCACGGGAAGAGGTTGTCGAGGGGATAGGATTCAACCCGAGAGGAGAAGAAAGCAATATATACAATCTGGAAGGTACCGGAACCTGCCTGGTCGGAACGGCCGAAATCACCCTGGGTGGATACCATGCCGGCGGCCTTCTCGATCCGGAGCTGCTTCCGGTCAAACTTGCGGGTCTCTCCCACTGTTTCCGCCGGGAAGCGGGCTCCGCCGGTCAGTTTTCCAAGGGACTGTACCGGGTGCACCAGTTTACCAAGGTGGAAATGTTCGTCTACTGTTCTCCCGAAGAGAGCAGCAGGATCCATGAGGAACTTCTTGCAATTGAGGAAGAAATTTTCCAGGGTCTGGAGATACCGTACAGGGTAGTAGATACCTGCACCGGAGATCTGGGTGCCCCGGCCTACCGCAAATTCGACCTGGAAGCCTGGATGCCCGGACGGGGAGAGAACGGTGAATGGGGAGAGGTAACCAGCACCAGCAACTGCACCGACTACCAGAGCAGAAGACTGAATGTAAGGATGAGAGGCGAGAAGGGCAACAGGTACCTGCACATGCTCAACGGCACCGCCATCGCGGTCAGCAGAGCGATAATCGCTATTCTTGAAAACTTTCAGCAGGAAGACGGAAGTGTGAAGATCCCGCAAAGGCTGATACCATACTGCGGTTTTAATACAATTACATCTGAAAAAAGCAGGTAAGCGGAACTCACGTCAAGCAGAAAACCGACGGCCTTCAGCATCACTGCTCAAGGCCGTCTTTTTTGTCAGCCTGAATATTCAGCTGCACATCTTGCGGAGAATCGAAGAATAGTTGTTCTTGAAGCCCATAAGGGTATATTCCCTGTCGCGGGCAAGGGCGGCCCTTGTCTTCTCTTCCAGTGCCGATTCACAGCTCTTGCACATGGTCTTATCGGCTATATAGACATAGTTGACCCCGGAACGGGCATTGGGAATGGCCTTTTTGCATGAATCACAGACGATGGTAATCATAGATTCTCTCCTTTTTATTTTTATGCTTCCTCAGGTAAGATAAATAGTAATCAACAGAGGCGCCTCTGTCGAGTAGAAAAAACAGTTAATACATGAGTATAATGGTTCAAACATTCGCCGAAAGGAACGCAGCCATGAAGTATTCAGCTCTTCTTACAGATTTATATGAACTCACAATGATGCAGGGCTATTACCTGCAGGGTAATAATCCCAGGGTATCTTTTGATATGTTTTTCCGGCGGAACCCCTTTTCCGGCGGGTTCTCCATCTTCGCAGGATTAGCAGATCTTCTCGATACCCTTCAGAACTTCTCTTTCAGCCCCGATACGATTGAATATCTCGATACCCTCGGACTTTTCAGACCCGAGTTTCTGAAATATCTCTCTGATTTCAGTTTCACCGGAGAACTCTATTCGGTGGACGAAGGAACCGTAGTATTTCCAGGGGAACCGCTGGTGCGGGTGGAAGGGAATCTTATAGAATCCCAGCTTATTGAAAGCATGCTTCTCAATATTCTGAATTTCCAGACCCTTATTGCCACAAAAGCGGCGCGGATATACCATGCATCCAAAGGCGGAAAGATCCTCGAGTTCGGACTGAGGCGTGCCCAGGGCTGGGACGGAGCCATTTCCGCAAGCCGTGCCGCTTTTATCGGAGGAGCTGCGGCAACCAGCAATACTCTCGCGGGGAAGCTCTTCGACATACCCGTAAAGGGAACAATGGCCCATTCGTGGATTATGGCTTTTCCTTCGGAGCTGGAATCGTTCAGGAAATTTGCGGAGATCTATCCGGACAGTTCAATTCTTCTTATCGATACCTTCGATACCCTGGGAAGCGGAATTGATAACGCCATAACCGTGGGACTGGAGATGAAAAAACGGGGCAAGTCGATAGGTGTCCGGCTGGACAGCGGTGACCTTTCGTATCTCAGCCAGAAGATCCGCAAACGCCTCGATCAGGCGGGCTTGAACGACTGCAGCATAACCGTATCAAACGATCTGAACGAAGAGATAATCCATCAGCTTGTATCCGACGGAGCACCGATCGATGCCTGGGGAGTGGGAACCCACCTGGTAACCGGAGGTTCCGAATCAAGCCTGACCGGGGTATACAAGCTCGGGGCAAAAGAGGTAGACGGCACAATGGCACCCACCATAAAGGTGTCAAATAATGCCGAAAAAACAACAAATCCCGGTATAAAGCAGGTATACCGTTTTCACGATGAGGATGGAATGGCCCTTGCCGACCTTATCGCTCTGGGTGATGAGAAGCTTCAGGATAACGGCCGGATCGACTTTCATCACCCCATGTATGAAAACGCCAATTTCTCGCTGAGCCATTACGGATCCATTGAGCCACTGCTGAAAAAACAGTTCTCTGCGGGGAAAGCTGTTCATGGGTCCCTTCCGCTTACCGAAATCCAGAAGCGCGCACGGCAAAATCTCCGGAGATTTGACCGGACATACAAGCGGATAATCAATCCTCATATCTACAAAGTCTCCCTCAGCAATGAGCTCAAAGATCTGAAACTGAAAATGATAGCGGATTCGCAGTAGAACGCCGGAGGAGAGTACATATGCTGATTGGAAGCAGAACGATAGCAAACGGCGGCATGCCCTGGATTGTTGCCGAGGCAGGCTCGTCTCACGGGGGAGATCCTGTAAAGGCGGAAGAGCTGATAGCTGCGGCGGCGGAAGCGGGTGCCGATTGTGCGAAATTTCAGTGTATTATTGCCGAAGAAATTGTTCACCCCATGAGCGGTTCCATACGGCTTCCGGGCGGTTCCATTCCGATATATGAAAAGTTCAGAAGTCTTGAACAGCCGCCCTCTTTTTACCGCAATTTGAAAGAGCAGTGCAGAAAACACGGTATTGATTTTCTCTGCTCACCCTTCGGGCCTGTAAGCGCGCGTCTCCTGCTTGAGCTGGGAGTTGATGCGGTAAAGATTGCTTCTCCCGAGCTGAATCATATTCCCCTTCTCAGGGCAACACGCCATCTGCCGCAGATTCTCTCCACTGGAGTTTCCTCCCTCTCCGACATAGAGATGGCCCTTGAACTCTGCGGTGAGGAGAGTGCCCTTCTCCACTGCATTACCAGCTACCCTGCTCCGGCGGAAGAGTACAATATCTCCCTCATTCCCCTTTTTCAGAAACTCTTTGGTGTTCCCGTCGGCGTATCAGATCATTCCACGGATCCTCTCCTGGTACCGCTCCTTGCAGCCGCCCACGGAGCTGCAATTATAGAGAAACATTTAACCCTGGACAGGAAGGGAAACGGACTCGATGATCCCATCGCCCTGGACCCCAATGAGTTCCGGGAAATGTGTCAGAACACAGCCGAAGCAGCATCCGTATCCTTTGATGAAACGGTCAGAAACCTTTCAGACCGTTTCGGGTCAACTGCCGTAAGAAAGGTTATCGGTGACGGGAAAAAAAGATTAAGCGATAGCGAAAAGCAGTTTTATGCCACGACCAACCGGTCCATAATTGCCGTACGGGATATAGAAGCCGGAGAAAAAATCAGCGAAAAGAACACGGCGCTTTTGAGAAGTGAAACCAACATGAGTCCCGGACTGCCGGGCCGTTTCTGGGATATTGTCCTTGGAAAAAGTACAGTCCGTCCCCTTTCCGACGGGGACGGACTCGGGTGGGATCATATTATATCAGGATGATATAAGTCCAAGCTCCATCATCATCTTTTCGAGCTTATCCTTTGTTATCGGTTTCTGGATATATCCTTCACACTGGCTCCGGAAGGCCGTCATGACATTCCCTGCATCCCCCAGGGCGGTTGTCATGATTATTCTGGTTCCGTCCAGCCCGTAAATGCCTCTGTCCTCCTCAATCCGCCGGACTTCCTTCAATACCGACTGACCATCGAGCTTGGGAAGCATGATATCAAGACAAATGAGGGAGTACGGTTCATCATCCTCCAGGCTCAGTCTGAAGGCCTGAAGGGCTTCCTCGCCATCCACCACCGAATCATACTCTCCATAGCCTTTCAGGAGATTTTCCATCAGTTTCCTGCTTGCAAAGTCATCTTCCACTATCAGTATGTTCATAGCTCTTCGCCCCTGGAAGTAAGTATGTGTATCGAAACTATCAGGCCTGTACCTTCGGCACTGAAAAAATAATCCTTAAAAAGGGCATTTTCATCAACCTCGGATCGTTCAAAGAGGACCTCGGGAAAAGAGAGGTTCACTTTCCGGGATTCCCCGAAAAGCATCTGCAGGAAGTTTCCCGCCAGAACATTAAGCAGCTCCAGAAGACAATCATCTATCTGCGTAGCATTCAGCTCTTCCCAGGCAGAGGCGTGAATGTTCTCGACAATCTGCCGTTTCAGATCGAGAGGGAGGAGCAGAATCATCCCTCCCCTGATAGGAGCCGAGAAAGCGATATGGAGCAGCTGCCCGTCTCCGGGATGCTCTTCCCCGAGAGCAGGCTGCACATCCAGAAAACACATATCGGCAAAGGTCAGTGAGACAGCGGACCGGAGGGCCTCTTCAAGCACTTCTTTGGACAGGTCGTGTTTCATTATCAGACTCCTTCCAGTACTTCGGCAATTTTTGCAGGAGACAAGGGCTTCCGGATAATTGCCAGAAGCTTTTCACCGCCGAGCTCCGCTTCCAGCTGTTCGTTCCCCATGCTTGAAAGAACCACTACGGGAATGGACGCCGTCGTCTCACCCATCTTCAGTTTCCGGATAAACGTTTTTCCATCCATTTTGGGCATCCGAAGATCTGTTACAATCAGGTCTACAACCCGTCCATTGAGAAAGGTTATTGCATTGAGTCCGTCTTCGGCTTCATGGAAAATGATATCCTGGAATCCCGCCATCATGAAACAGCGTTTGGTTATCATTCGTGAGGTGGCGGAATCGTCCACAATCAGAACACTCTTTAATTGCATATGCATTATCTCCTAACAATAATCTTACAAGCTCCAGGTATTTTTTGCATTGGTCAGACTTACCGCTCCGCTGCCAACTTCAAGGGTGACGGTCCTGCTTATTGTACCGCCCACATCTTCCTTGAGTACACCCAGTCCTTCCTTCCAGAGGAAGCGCTTGATGGCAATCATGTTTCTTCGGCCGATATCAAACTGACGGTTTTCATCCATGATAGTCGCTCCGCCTGCAAGTTTAATACGCAGCTTTCTTCTGTTTGCTCCCGCCCTTTCCATAGCCTTGATAAAGGCCGGCAGACCGCTGTCGGCAAAATATCCGGGTCTTTTTGCCGCCTTGTCCGGATTGACCTTGGACTCCGGAAGCGCGATGTGAACCATTCCGGCAATTCCCTTCTCCGGATCATAGGCAATTACGGCTACACATGAACCGAGAGCATAGGTCTTTATAACATCTTCCGCCTTTGAGCTGACCCCTATATCTCCAATCCCGACATCAATTCTCATCCCCCGATCTCCTTAAGACTCCTGATTATCTCTTTGGGTATATCATCGAGGGACAGCAGCTTCTCCGCTCCACCGTTTGCATAGGCCTCCTTCGGCATGCCGAATACAACCGAACTTGCCTCGTTCTGTGCCATAGTCCGGGCACCGCTGTTCCGCATCTCCAGCATCCCGTCAGCGCCGTCTCTTCCCATTCCGGTCAGTATTACACCGACGGCGTTGGAACCGACATTGCGGGCCACCGATTTGAAGAGCACATCCACCGAAGGACAATGTCCGTTCACCTTCTCGCCTTCTTTTATCCTGACCTGATAACGGCCTCCGGACCTCACCACTTCCATATGATAACCGCCCGGAGCGATAAGGACTCTTCCGCGGATTATCCTGTCTCCATTACGCGCTTCCATTACCTCGACATCGGCAAGCTCATTCAGCTTATCTGCGAACATCTTTGTAAATTTCGGAGGCATATGCTGAACAATGACGGTTCCGGGCAGGTCCGAAGGAAAGGCTTCTATGATCTGTCTGAGGGCGACAGTTCCTCCCGTCGAGGCGCCCAGAGCAACAACCTTGTCGGTGGATCCGCTCAACACGCCGCTGTCCTGTTTTTTCAGCTTCCGGTCGTGGTATGCACCCTTGTAGCGTGAGACATCCACAACCGCGGCGGCTTTAATCTTTTCGGTGAGCTCACCGATCATGTCTTCGAGATTGTTCCCGAAGCTCGAAGAGGGTTTCAGTACGAAATCGACGGCCCCGCTCTCGAGAGCATCGAGGGTGACCCTCGCGCCGGGAGCAGTCATGGCGGATACCATTACCACAGGAATCGGATACTGGGGCATGAGCCGTTTCAGAAACTCGACACCGTCCATCCGGGGCATTTCAACGTCGAGCGTAAGCACGTGCGGTTTCTGCAGAACTATCTTGTCTCTGGCTACGTAGACATCCGGTGCGGCACCCACAACCTCAATCTCCGGATCTCTTGACAACGCTTTCGTAAGAATGGAGCGCACAAGAGCCGAGTCGTCCACAATCAGCACACGTATTTTATGCCGGGCCATGAAGGCCTCCCTTGCGGTATGCGGCCGGCTTCAGATACCTGAAAGCCGGATGGTTCCTTCCCAGGGTCTCGGAATGACCTATGAAGAAAAAACCGTCATCCTCAATATATTGTTCAAATTTGGAGATAAGCCGGTCCTTTGTGGGCGGATCAAAATAGATCATGACATTTCGGCAGAAGACCGTCTGGAATTTCCCCTTGAAGGGAAACCGTTCGCTGCTGAAATTGAGCCGTTTAAAAAGAACCAGTTTTTTCAGGCTCTCCCTGACCTGATAGCGGTCTCCTCCGAGAGGACTGAAATACTTATGGAGCATGGGCTTAGGTACTTCCTTCAGACGTTCCAGCGGATAGAAGCCTGCAAGCGCCGCATCAAGGGCAGTGGAGGAGACATCTGTGGCAAGGACGGGAACCCCGCCGGAAAAAAAATCAACTCCGAACTGCTCGGCCAGAATCATTGCGATGGTGTAAGCCTCTTCCCCGGAAGCGCAGCCGGCACACCAGATTCTCACATCCCTGTTTCTCCGTTTTTCCAGAAGATCCGCGATCCACGGAATTACCACTTCCTGAAAAAGAGTAAAATGGTCCTTCTCACGGAAAAAGTAGGTATGATTTGTGGAAATACGGTCTATCAGCTCACTGATATTCCGTCCCGAACTGTCTGATTCCAGGGCACGGTAATACTCGTCAAAAGAGGTGTAGCCCAGCCGTTTAATGACCTTGTTCAGGCGACCGCGGACAAGCATCTTTTTCTTATCCGTAAGATGGATTCCAACGACCCGGTAAACAAGATCGGAGAGATCCCTGAACTCTTTTTCGCTTATTTCTATAAGTCCTTCCACATTGCTCCCCGATCAGTGTAATGTAATACCAAGAAGTGAACCGGTATCTACAATAAGACTCACCTTGCCGTCACTCATAATACTGCAGCCCGATACGGCACGCAGGTTTCCAAGGTAAGCGGGTAAAGCCTTGATTACCATCTGGCGATAACCGATTATCTCATCGGCCAGGAGAGCGGCTTTCCGGTTACCGGAATGCACGACAATGACAATCCCGTCTTCCACCTTCTCAACTCCGCCCTTTACCGAATAGAAGTTTCTTATGCTTATAAGCGGAATGACCTCCCCGCGCAGCTGGATAACCTGGCGATCCTTTTCGGTAGTCGTAAGCTCTTTGCTCTTCGCCTTGTGGAACTGTATAACGTCCGTTATGGGAATAGCATAAATCTGATTCCCGACGGTAAAGTTTATGGCTTCCATTATTGCGAGGGTGAGAGGAATTTTCAGAGTGAAGGTAGTTCCCTTCCCGATCTCGCTGTCAATATCGATTTTACCCCGCAGCTTATCGATATTTTTACGGACAACATCCATACCGACACCGCGTCCCGATATTTCCGATACCTGTTCCGCCGTCGAAAAGCCGGGTTCAAATATAAGCTTGAGTATCTCCGAATCCTGGGGAAGATGATCTTCCTGCACCAGACCCCGTTCAATAGCACGTTTGAGAATCCGCTCCCTGTTGAGTCCGCCTCCATCATCGGAAATGGTAATCCATATCTCATTTCCTTCATAGCGCGCCCGCAATTCTATGGTGCCGTTCGCTTTCTTTCCGGCCGCTTTGCGTATGTTACCCGGTTCAACGCCATGATCTATGGCGTTTCTGATTATATGTACCAGGGGATCGGAAATCTCTTCCATTACATTCCGGTCCATTTCGGTCTCTTCACCGCTTATTTCCAGATTAATCTCTTTGCCGAATTTTTTAGAAAGGTCCCTTACCAGACGTCTCATTTTATTGAAAAGACCATCGAGAGGAATCATCCGGATGGACATGGTAATTTCCTGCATCTCCCGGCTGATCTTGGAGAGATAGGTGGCGGCCTGATCAAAGTTAGGATGTTCAATCCCTTCAAGATCGGGATTGGCAATTACCATGGCTTCGGCGGTAATAAGCTCTCCCATCAGGTCGAACAGGGTATCAAGACGCTCCGTGTCGACCCGAATATCCTTCCGCTTCAGCCGGTAACTGGATAACTGATCCTGCTTTCCCGCCGGCTTCCCCTGGCTCTTAAGAGCCTCCTCCACCGCATCCGGCTCGGCACTTCCCTGTTTAACCAGGATTTCTCCCAGTTTCATCTGCTGTATATCGAGAGCTTCTTCAACCGAATCCCGGGAAGCAACTCCCATCTCTACAAGAAGATCTCCCAGGGGTTTATAGTCGCCCTCATCCCTGCTACTCAGGGCCTCTTCGGTTCTTGTATGGGTATCCTGGTCGGTCCCGGGCTTAAGCTCTCCGCTCTGGACCTGTTTCAGGCTCGTCCGCAGATTGTCGATGCTTTCAAGAAGAAGATTGATCACCTTGGAATCTACCGGGCGATCCCCCTTGCGCAGGGCATCCAGAACGCCCTCGATGGCCATGCACATTCTTTCAATAGTCCCGAACCAGAAGAAACCGGCGTTTCCCTTGATGGTGTGTATGATACGGAAGGCTTCCTCGACATGCTCCCTGCTCTCCGAATCTTTTTCGAGAGCAAGAATCGCATCTTCTCCCGTATCGATCAGGTCGGAAGACTCCTCAATAAACTTCTGAACCATATCGGGGGTTATCAGACCATCCGCGTAGGGATCATACTGGGGAAGCGCTTGTGCGGGCTTATCCTCCCGGGAGACCGTATCGGCCGCAAGAATCTCATCGACCTTATTTACTATTTCATCAATGTCTGCAGCATTCTCATGAACCGTACCTCCCTTCCGGGAGTCGAAACCGGAGGACTGTTCCTCGAGACTTGTAACCAGGTGGTTAAGCCGGTCACTTCCCTGCAGAAGTATATCTATGCATTCCGAATTGATCTCCACCGAGCCCAGACGCAGCTCGTCAAGAAGATTTTCAAGCCGGTGACTGAGCTGCTTTACCTTTTTCAGTCCGATAAAGCCCGCCACACCCTTTATGGTATGCATCGACCTGAAAATGGAATGGACAAGATCTTCGTTCCACTCCCTCTCAAGGGTCAGAATATCATCCTCTATGGTATCAAGATGTTCCCGTGCTTCCTGAAGAAAGGAGAACAATATTTCCGGATCATCAATTGCAATCCCATCGATCTGCGCTTCAGCATCCTCCAGGACGCTTTCTTTTCCTGAAGAAGCGGACAGAACTTTCAGCTTTTCCAGAAGGGATGCGACAATGGCCTCGCTCTCTTCCTCCGTGCCGAGAAGAACACTTTCAAGAACCGCGGAGACCTCCGCCAGAAGAGATGAAAGTTCGGCATTGCCGCTCTTCTCTTCCATGAGAGATTCGGCAAGCTCCTTTGCCTCCAGTGCAGTAACAAGATCTCCGTCGCTGTAGTCTACAAGCTGTTTCTTCAGTTTATCAATGGGCTGCATCTTTTTCAGCCTGTCAGCATTGCAACAAGTTTAACGAGAGCCGTTGCTTCAAAGGGTTTTACAACCCAGCCGCGGACGCCCAGGGCTTTTCCCTTCTGCTTCTTGTCGGCACTGCTTTCGGTGGTAAGAAATACGACAGGGCTATCTTTATATGCGGTATTCTTCAGAAGCTCTTCCACAAACTGAAAACCGTCCATAACGGGCATATTCACATCAACAAGAAAAAAATCGATGCCCCCCGAGGCTGCAGCTTCAAGTGCCGCTTTCCCGTTTTCCGCTTCCACAATGGTAAAACCTTCAGGTTCCAGCGCCTTCCTGACCAGCTTTCTTATGGTGGGGGAATCGTCTACACACATTATTGTTTTTCCGCTCATTTTTTGCTCTCCTGTCGCATGATCTGCCCTCTCAAAACAAAGTTATACTTAAACTGAGCGATTCCGAACAGGCGTGAACCCCGCCAGCGATTTTAAGCCGTGCAGATGGTAAAATAGGCCGGCTACAGGGTTTAATCTGGCTCGTACATTGATTTTACCAGCAGCGCACTCCTTTTCCCATTGTCCTGCCGCGTTCTGGTGCACGACGAATACGCACCGTGCCCGGCACCCATTCTCGAGGATCATGCATTATGCTGAATACTGTATACTATACCGGGAATGGTTCCATGCGCGGTATACAACCACTCTTATCCCATAGCTGCTGAAAAGAGAGCGCCGTGGTGATTACCTCCGGCAGTTTTAAGCATGTGCGACGGCCGGTTCGAATAATCTGCCCTGCAATATCGAGCACCTTTCTTCTGAAGCTCTCAGCATACCAGGTAATCTTGATTACCGAAGAATCCATGTCATATTTGAAGGATTCAAACAGAAAGAATGAGATGCACATCAGATAGTAGAATGCTGCATTCGAGGCAAAGCGTTTGAACGGTAGATGCTCCGTTCCGAAATCCTTCAAGGCCCGGTTCACCAGTTCATCCCTGGCTCGGAAGTGATAGGCATTGATGATTGCCTCCGGACTAATTTCAGTTTCATCACTCCGGTGTGCTTTGAGAATCGAAGAAGTAATCGCGTTGCCCATGCCGATATTGGTGTAGATAATCAGCTCCGGGCGGGCATACTCCAACAGTACCTGGCCATCATCTTCGGTTATCGGTTTTGCGTAGATGGTCCGAAAAAACCGCTTCCAGGATCTGCGCCTGTTGCCGAACTCCGTGTAATACCATGCTTTCTGCCCTTTTTTGTATTCCTGAAAGGAATTATCGGGAATCTGATCAAGATCGTCCTTGATATCCTGATACATCTTTCCGCCCACAATCAGACCAACGTTGAGTTTTTCACAATGCTCAAGAAGGGCCTGGTCGAAAAAGCCGGTATCGGCGATGAAGATAATCGGGACATCCTTGCAGTAGTCACTGCGTATTATCCGAACTGTATCGCTGACAACACGCTGAACATGGTTACCGTGATTGCTGTGGGCTTTGCCATTGCGAAATATTGCATCAATAAGATAGCGCCCCCAATATACCTGCAGGGGTTGGAACCCTTTTACCTTTTTGTAGGTCGGTTCTACTCCTTCGCGGAGGTCGGCGTCGTTATTATCCAGCACCATGGTATCGATGCCAATCTTAATAACCTCCGGTTCCTCGATCGATAGCCTCCACAGGAAAAGCTGCTTCAGTACCTTCCGGAACAGCCATACCCGTACAATCGACAAAGAAGCGAAGAATCGCTTGGCCGAATGAGAGGATATCATCTCATCGGGTGCTGTCTCGATTACCCCTGCATAGCCTGCATCTTTTTTCAAATGGTCAAAACGGGTCAGATGCAGATCGGTACCGTCGAAGAAGTAGCAGATGATCTGATGAAAGACTGACCGTAACGGAGTCCCCTTTGCATTTTTCTTAAGAAAGCTGAAACGCTTGGAAAGTATGCCGGTAATTCCCGTCGAGTCGAGGTATCGGCTTACAGGTGCGAGACCGGCACGTCCGGAGAACAGTTCGTTCGTTGTCTGATAGTTGTTGATTTTGCTCTTGACGGATCGCTCATTTTTCCGCACCATGTATTCACCTCCTGGGTGTTTTGTTGTTGTGGTTAACTCATTACACCACATGGAGGTATTTTTTTCTACAGGTGAGAATCGCTCAGTTTAGGTAGAAGATACTGCTGTCAGGCTGGAAAGGAAAGGTAATCATGCAGTCGGTTGTAAAAGCCGTCCGGGAATGCTTCTGCGGCTCCCGCTTTCAGGGATCTTTCATCATGACAGCCTTCACATTCAGAAAGTTGCTGCACAGATGGTTCTCCGATGAGCATTGAATGAGAGGGGCTGCTTCCTCTCTGGTGACGGAGCGCATGAAAAAACGCCAGGCGGTGTCATCTGTCAAGCTGATCTTCTCATCATATTTTTCCAGATCTTTATGTGTTAACTGCCAGCCGTCCTTTCGCCTTTCCAGGATCCGGCATGTTCCGGAATCGCCCGTGATATCGATCAGTATCCTTACCCCCGGTTCCGCTTCGACGCTCTGGTACCAGAAGGGGACCGCATGAAGCAGGGTCTGTATTACCGGCAGCAGATACCCGGGCTCCGCGATACCAGGGGCATTGACGGCTTCCCGGATCTGCTGCTGATGATGCCAGCGTTCGGTATATTCTCTTGCAAGGTCCAGCCAGTTCAGCTCTTCCATTCTGCCTGCCCAGGCTACCGGAAAGAAGGCCCTGCCAGACAGTTTCTGCGATGAGATAAAGGCTGCAAGCTGTCTCTCGGTGGTGCTTAACATGTCGAGCAGAACTGCGGGACTTACATCCCGGAGCATCGATGTCCAGTCCTCATTGGACTGCAGGATGAAATCCGTCAGGGTATCAAAATCGACCCTGGGAAGTTTTTCCCCCGAGGGCCAGGAGTCCCGCTGACGTGAGAGTCTTCCGGCTCCGGTCTGCAGGAGGTGGGCGGCTATATCCTTTACTTTCCAGCTGGGATAACAGGTAGGGGCATTCCACTCTTCCCGGCCAAGGGAACGCAGCAGGGAAAGAAGCTTTTCCGTTATTTCTGAAAAAAGTGCTCTCGTGTCTATTATCTCTTCGCTCATGGGGGGGACCTCCAATGTATATATAGTACATGCCCGCTCAGCCGGGGCGCAAGGAGTCCGGAGGGCGGCCGGCCGGAGGGCGGCCGGCCGGAGGAAGGCCGGTCCCGCAGGGACGGGAGCGGCGGTGCCGCGAACCCCGGAGGGGTCCGACCCCGGCCTGCAGGGCCGGGGATGAGCCCCGGAAGATAGGCATGTTTATGAAGGGTACGGGTCAGGGAGCTGGTGGAGAGCCTCCCGGGTTTTTAAGGGGAGCCAGGATCCCCGTGAACTCCCGGTCGAGAATGTCCATGTATATTTCGTCGTAGTACGTGCCGCCCAGGCGGAGGCACTCACGGCGCCGTCCGATTTCCCGGAAACCGATGCGGATGTAGGATTCATATGCCCGGCTGTTGAAGGAGCGCACCCGCAGCTGAATGCTGTGGAGGTTGAGCAGGCCGAAGGCGTAATCCAGAAGTAGTCTGATCGCCTCGCTGCCGTAGCCTTTTCCCCGTTCCGCGGGGTCTCCGATAAAGATACCCAGTTCGGCGGTTCTCTGGACCTGGTCCACGCTCATGAGTCCGCAGCTCCCCAGGAGCCGGTCATTCTCCTTGAGCACGATGCTGAAGTTGCAGCCCTCCTGCATCTGTTTTATAAACTCCCGTTCCTGTTCCCGGGAGATAATTTTCGGGGCAAGCGTCAGCTTCAGGGTGGTTTCAAGGTCGTTAATCCAGAGGGTAAAGAGTTCCAGGTCCTCTTCGGAAACCGGACTCAGGTATACCTTTGTTCCGACAAGTTTTCTGTAATGGGGCATACGCGCTGAAATCTCCTTGCGTTAATTCCTAGGCGAACAGGACCAGGCTCGAGGCCATTACCAGCATTCCGCTTATAAGGCCGTAGATGGCAATATGGTGCTCTCCGTACTTTTCGGCCGTGGGCAGCAGTTCGTCCAGGGAGATGTAGACCATTATCCCCGCGACGGCGGCGAAGGTAAAGCCGAACATCGACTCGCCGAAGATCCTCTGAAGGAGGAAATAACCGACCAGGGCACCTATCGGTTCGGCGAAGCCGGAGAGGGATGAATAGATAAAGGCTTTCCGCCGGCTTCCGGTGGCATAGTAGATGGGCATGGAGACGGCTATTCCTTCGGGGATGTTGTGGATGGCAATGGCTACGGCGATGCTTACACCGAGCGCCGGGTCGCTCAGGGCTCCGACAAAGGTGGCAAGGCCTTCGGGAAAGTTGTGGATGGCAATGGCCAGGGCGGAAAACAAACCCATGCGCATAAGTCCGCTTTTCTTTGCATGCTCCCTGGATTCTTCCGTATCTTCCATATGCTCGATTTCGTGGGGGTTCTCGGCGGAGGGAACCAGTTTGTCGATTACGGCGATAAGGGCGATTCCCGCGAAAAAGGCTACGGTGGTTACCAGGTAGCCGAGTTTTGCTCCGTAGACCACTCCGAGGGAGTCGTTGGCTTTGACGAAGATTTCGATCATGGAAACGTAGATCATAACTCCGGCGGAGAAGCCGAGAGCACCGGCGAGAAATTTGGGGTTGAAGGATTTGGACAGGAACGCAAGAAGGCTGCCGACTCCTGTGGATAGTCCTGCAAAAATTGTAAGAAGGATAGCGAACCAGAAGTTTTCATGCATCATGGAATTACTGTAGATAAAAAAGGGTTCTATTGCAAGGATTTGCTTTTTTGAGGGTAATGCCTAGACTATAGTGAAAAGGCTTATCAAAAAAGTATTCTATTGTGCTCCGTGTGCTATTTTGTTGAGGAATGGGAGTTGCATTGGTGAAGGAAAAGAAGCGCATTCTCCTGGTAGAGGATGAGACCATTATAGCCATAGCCGGGAAGCGGAGCCTTGAGAAGTACGGCTATTCTGTTCTTACCGTCAACAGCGGAGAGAAGGCGGTCGGTTTTTTTGCAGAGAGCGGAGCGGGAGATCCGGGGGTTGATCTTGTGCTGATGGATATCAACCTTGGACGCGGAATCGACGGCACCGAAGCCGCCCGGAGAATTATCGATAAACGTGATATACCGGTCGTCTTTCTATCCTCCCATACCGAGCGGGAGGTGGTTGAAAAGACGGAGGGCATAAGCTCCTACGGCTATGTTGTAAAGAACTCGGGAATAACGGTGCTTGATGCGGCCATAAAAATGGCCTTCCGGCTTTTCGAGGCGAAGGCCCGTGAGAAGGAGAAAGAGGAGCGTTTTCAGGCGCTCTTCAACAGAGCTCCCCTTGGTTACCAGTCCCTGGACTCGGAAGGAAACTTTATCGAGGTAAACTGGACCTGGCTTGAGACGCTGGGTTACAAGAGGGAAGAGGTGATCGGGAAGTGGTTTGGTGATTTTCTTGCACCCCAGTACCGTGAAGCGTTCCGGGAACGGTTTCCGCTCTTCAAGGAGCGGGGCTCTATTCACAGCGAGTTCGAAATGATCTGCAGGAACGGAGAGCATGTTTTTATTGCCTTTGACGGCAAGATAGGCTTTGATATCGATGGCAACTTTCTTCAGACTCACTGCATTCTGCAGGATATTACCGGGGAAAAGAAGAATGAGCTTTCTCTCAGGGAGAGCAATGCACGTCATTCTGCAATGATTGAAAATATTGCCGATGTTATCGCCATTATAGATGCGCAGGGCATCAACAGATACAAGAGTCCGAATATCGAGAAGTGGTTCGGCTGGAGGCCGGAAGAGCTTGTCGGACGCGATACCTGGGAACAGGTACACCCCGATGATCTGGAGGGTATGCAGTGCTTTTTTGCATCCCTTCTTAAAGAGGAGGAAGCTTCCGGAACTGCTGAATGCCGATACCGCTGTAAAGACGGCAGTTTCAAATGGATCAGCCTGACCGCGGTAAACCTTATACATAATCCCTCGATCGGCGGAGTGCTTCTCAACTATCGGGACGAAAGTGCCCGGAAGGCCGTTGAGGATGAGCTGCGGGAAAACGAATTCCGACTGAGAGAGGCTCAGAAGCTGGCCCATGTGGGCAGCTGGGAATATGATATCGCATCCGGAAAGATTTATGGTTCAGTTGAGGGGTTCCGTATTTACGGTCTGGTTCCACCGGAATCGAAACTGCTTCCGGTGGATGAGATAGAAGCATGCATTCCCGAAAGGGAGATGGTGCATCAGGCTCTTATTGATCTTATAGCGGAGGAAAAGCCCTACGATCTTGAATTTGATATTGTTCCTCAGGGCGCTGTTTTGCCCAGAACCATAATATCGAAAGCGGAACTGGTAAAGGATGCACACGGAAGACCTGTTCGGGTGCGCGGGGTTATCCAGGATATAAGCGAACGCAGGAAAAGCGAAGAAATTGTCAGAAAGCAGCTGGCGGAAAAAGAGGTTCTTCTTAAAGAGGTGCACCACCGGATAAAGAACAACTTTGCAGCCGTTGAGAGTCTTCTGTTTCTGCAGTCTCAATCCGCCATGGACGCGGCAAGTCTCTCGGTTCTTCAGGAGGCCTCAGGGCGTGTGGCGGGCATGAGAAAGCTCTATGATTATCTGCTTCTGAGCGGCGGTTACCGTGATATTTCCGTAAAAATGTACCTTGAAGATCTGATAGATACTGTTTTGGCGCTCTTCCCGCTGAGCATCCCCCTTACCGTAGAAAAGCTGATTGACGATATCTATCTCGATGAACGGTATATGTTTCCCCTTGGAGTCATTATCAACGAGCTTTTAACCAACATTATGAAGTATGCCTTTGCCGGAAGAGCGGATGGGCATATTCAGGTTGTGCTGAAGCAAAAGGGCCGGAGTGTCCGTCTTTCGGTTCATGATGACGGAACGGGGCTTCCTCCCGGTTTCGATCCGGAAGCTTCCGGCGGTCTTGGTCTCATGCTCGTGAACATGCTCAGCGGACAGCTTGCGGGCCGCTTTGCCCTTGAAAATGGAAACGGAACCTGCGGCATTGTCAGTTTTGAGCTTCCCGGGTAAGGTACTGCAAAAAACAGCTTCTTACATCAATTACGCTCAAACATGCTGGTCAACAAGGATCATATTACCGTCGGGGTCGCTGATGGCAAAGCTTGCGGGGCCTGTCGTATTCGTATCCGCCTCGCTGTCGAATTTGATACCTTCTGCTTTCAGCTCCTGCTGTATATCGCGGATATCCTGGAATGATTCAAGAGGCTCTGCGTTCTGATCCCATCCCGGATTGAAGGTGAGGATATTGTTCTCGAACATTCCTTCAAACAATCCTATTATGTGGTCTCCATTTTTCATTATAAGCCATTTTTCTTCTGCATTGCCCCCAAAAACAGTGAAACCAAGTTTCGTGTAAAACTGCTCCGAAGCATGTATGTCTTTTACGGCCAGACTGACTGAAAATGCTCCTAAATCCATTGTACTCTCCTGTTTCCTTTCTTATTTCCAGAATTGAAGAAGTAATCCATATGTTATAAACATGACCAGCTGATATCCGCCCTGAATGAGAAAACGGGCCAGCTTGATGTCTTTTTTTTCATTCGTCCACATTACCGATCCGGCCAGGGTCGGAACAACAAATGCAGCCCATATCCACAGGGCTCTTTCAATTTTTCCGGATTGCGACATTTCTGCGAGAAGGAAAGACAATATTAAAACCTGGAAGAGGGTGAGAAGGAACTGTACCATATATAATGGGCCGGCACTCTTCTGCATCTTTTTTCTTGCTTCAATATCGTCCAGATTTACACCTGCGATTTCCATCCACTTCCTGCCGAACAGAGGGCCATACCAGATGGCTCCGATTATCATTGAAAGTACAGCACCGGTGATCACGGCAAGGTAATTAATGGCTGAATTCTCAAAAATCATCTTAAAGTTCCTCCATTGTTCCTGGTTTCAGGTTTGATTCTATCTATACTATAGTGATTTGCCATGAAATATGCCTGAAAACGGCAGAAGAAATCTGATAAATTTGAACCTTTGTTGCGGGGAGCAGCGATCAGGTGTGAAATTCAGGCATCTGATTCAATTATGCAGAAAAAGTAGAATTCCTGATTCCTTTCGCTTTAATGACTCTGATATAATGGCGTAAGGAGCACTCATGTCTTCAACTTTCGGCACCCTTTTCAGGGTCACAACCTTCGGAGAATCCCATTGCAGGGCAGTCGGCTGCGTGGTGGACGGTTGTCCTCCGCGTATTCCTCTCGGGGAAGAGGATATTCAGGGGCAGCTCTCGCGGCGAAGGCCGGGCAGAACTTCCCTCTCCACCCCAAGGAATGAAGAAGATCTGGTTTCAATCCTTTCGGGGACCGAGGGCGGGTTGAGTCTTGGTACGCCCATAACGCTCATGGTTCACAATAAAGACCAGAGGCCGGGAGATTACGAGGATATGGCTTCTGTTCCCAGGCCTTCCCATGCAGATTTTACCTATCAGGAGAAATACGGGATCCGGGCTGCAAGCGGCGGAGGGCGATCAAGTGCCCGGGAAACCATCGGCCGGGTCGCCGCAGGTGCCATTGCCGAAAAAATTCTGCGGGAATGGTGGGGGGTGGAAATTGTGGCCTGGGTCAGTTCGGTCGGAACCATCGACTCTCCGGATGCGGATATGCAGAGCATTAGCCGGGAAGAGGTGGACGCGAATAGTATCCGCTGTCCGGACCGGGAGAGTGCCGAACGTATGATCGCCCTGGTGGAAGGTCTGAAGGAGGCAAAGGATTCCACAGGGGGCGTTATCACCTGTGTGTGCCGCAATGTTCCGGCGGGGTTTGGGGAGCCGGTCTTTGACCGGCTGGAGGCGCTGCTCGGTCGTGCGATGCTTTCAATTCCCTCGGCAAAGGGCTTTGAGGCGGGCTCTGGTTTCGGGGGATCGCGGATGAAAGGCTCGGAGCATAACGACCCTTTCATAAGGAAGGCTGCTCCCGACGGCTCCTTCCGTCTGGGAACCCTTACAAACAATTCCGGGGGTATTCAGGGCGGTATTTCAAACGGGGAGCATATTTTTTTCCGTACCGCCTTTAAACCGCCGGCAACAATCGGAGCTGCTCAGGAAACCGCAGGTTTTTCCGGCGAAACGGTTCTTCTGGAGGCTCAGGGCCGCCATGATCCCTGTGTTGTTCCCCGGGCCGTGCCGATAGTGGAGTCGATGGCGGCGCTGGTACTTCTGGATCTTGCGCTTATACAGGAATACCGGAAACGTTAGACGGGCTTTTCCGGGGCGGTTTCCTTCATCATCCCTTCTATTCCCGAGGCAAGTGTTTCCACATATGTCCGGATGTCGGTCAGGCCGGATTTGGGTATGCGGAAGCCTATTGCACCGGGGTGGCCTCCTCCGTTTTCTATGTGAAAACGACTGAGGATCAGCCTCAGATCGAGGTCTTTATAGAACTGGCTTCTACGGATACGGAACTGAACAAGGTCTGAGTCTTTATGGTCGTCAAAATAAACCACAATGCTTATTCCCCGGCACTCCTCGGCAAGGGCGTCCGCCGCATATCTTGCGGCGCTTACAATGGTTTCATGGTCGTAGAGGGAGCGCATTTTCCGGATCTCTTCGAGAGGTACAATCAGTGAACCTATGGCGGGGGAGTGCAGCATCTTCCGGTCCATCATAAGGTTGAAGCATTCGTCCTCCTGTCGTGAGAGCTGCTGAAGTTCACTGAATACCTCGTTCATGGTGGAAAAATTCCTGGAATCCTTGTGGGTTTTCGTGGCGAGCATGTCGTTGAACATGGTGCTGAAGAGGCGGTAGAACCATTTCTCCCTGCTGGTTTTAAGGTATTTTCCCATCTTTGAATCGCCTATTATCCCGGTCAGCACGGCGAGGACGAAGTTCCGGGAAAAGAGTTCCTGGACGTTGAAGGAATCGGAAATGGTTTCGTTTGAGCAGATTTTCAGTGCCAGCATGCCGACCAGTTCACTGGCCGATGATGCTTCATCCACCAGACAGTAGCCGGGGTCTCCCATATACGCACTGTCGGCTTTAAGGTGATGATCAAATTCAATTTTGAGAACATCAGAATTATCAAAAAAATCCGGGGCCCCGGGGAATGTCTCCCGCATATCCGGTTTCGGGGTGTCCATATAGAAGACTGTGGAAAAGTTTTCAGGCAGTTGTCTGTCGGTATGAATGATGTGTATGGAATTGTAGCGGCAGATATTGAGCAGGTAGTGGAAGTTTTCATTGATCTTTTCCGGGATAAGAAGGCAGGTTCTTTTCGACAGTTTATTAAGCAGAAGCCCGAGAGCTATCATGGAGGCGATGCAGTCCTCATCGGGCTGCTTGTGGCCCATTATGAGAAATCCGTCCCTTTCGGCGATTGCCTCCAGGATATTCCGAATTACCAGGTTCCGTTCCTTGATACTGCGCATGCGGCGTTTCATCATCCCTGTCTCCCTTTTTCCCGTTTTCCCCAAAGAACGGCCCTGTCCCGTCCCGCTTCCTTCGCCCGGTAGAGGGCCTTGTCCGCTTTCCCTATAAGCCCGGAAGCCGAATCCGCATGGTCGGGAAAAGAGGCAATGCCGATACTGGCGCTTACCCGCCGTATCGGTCCTCCGGAATGTTCCAGGAGGGTGATCTTCCGGAGAAGCATGTTCAGCTTCGAGCAGATTTCCAGAGCTTCCAGCCCCGTTGTACCGGGGAGGAGAAAAAGAAACTCGTCTCCGCCGTACCGTGCAAGGATATCACTTTCCTTGAAGCTCTTCCGGAAAAGCGGAACAGCCGCAAGAATTATCCTGTCTCCGGTTTCCTGTCCATAGAGACTGTTTATGGTTCCGAAGTGGTCCAGGTCGAGCATTACGGCGGAAAGGCAGCCGCCTTTTGTCTTTACTTCGGAACACTGTTCCTCCATGGCTTCATCGAGAAATCGCCGGTTGTACAGGCCTGTAAACTCATCGGTTATGGCCCTTGCTCTGGCCTGCTCTCCCCAGGTAACCATGTCCGCAAGAAAAGCGCCGGTGTTCTGAAGACGCATGCTGGTGGTGTTAAGCATCTTGTGCATGATGCTGATACCTGCTTCCGGTCTGCTTTCAATAAAATCGTAAAAATCGGCGGCCCTGAGCGCAAGCGTTTTCGTATCACACTTCGGAGAACAGGTGGCAGAGCGGACGGCATTGTCAAAAATGGACATTTCGCCGAAAAAATTGCCCTCCGTAATTTCTGCAATCTCAAGTACCTTCTCGTCGGGGGTCCGTACCGAAATGGAAACCGTACCGGAGAGTATGATATACATGACCTCGCCGCGGTCTCCTTCGTTAAAGAGGGGTTCTCCCCTGGGGTAATCTTCTATTGTCATCCGTGAATAGAGGGAGTCGAGCTCGTCTGCGGAAAGTGAAGAGAGAATTTCGATCGATTTCAGAACATCTATGGCTTTCCTGCTCATTCCTCTCTCTCCCTCTCTTCCGGAAAAAGGATGGAATTTCCTCCGCGGTAGCGCCCTTCAAGGGCAAGTTCGTGGCTAAGGGCCAGAAGCTCTTCCGCATTTTTTCCGTGGTCCGGGAAGAGACTTATCCCGATGCTTGCCGTAACGGGAAAGTGATTCCCCTCCGCTGCCCGGCGGAGGTCCAGAGTGCGGAGAAAATCCCGTATCTGTCGGGCGTGCCGGGCAGCTTCATCTCTTGTGCATTCCGGGAGCAGTACAGCCATGGCGTTGCCCTTGTATCTTGCTGTGTGCTCATCATCGCCGGTAAAATTTCTCAGGGCCCGTCCCATTATTCTGATAGCTTCATCTCCCGCCTCGTGGCCGTAGGTATCGTTGAGGTTCTTGAAATTATCAGGCTTGGAGACCAGAAGGGCAAAAGAGCTTTTCCTGTCTGCGGCAAGTTCTCTTATGCGTTCGGTAATAAATGTCTGATTGTAAAGGCCCGTCGGTTTATCACGGTATACCTGTTTTCTGAGCTCCTGTATCAGGGGAGAGTTTTCCCTGATAAGGTGATTGGCCCTGCGGATTCGTCCCGCGATCTGCGCCAGAATTTTATGGAGTATCCGTGCTGAAATTGCCGGATGGTCCTCCAGAAAATCCCTGAATCCCGTACCGGGTTCCGGAAACTGCAGAAGACGGCTGTTTTCGGACGAACAGGCGGAGACGGTTCTGCTGTTTCCGGTAAACAGATCCAGTTCTCCAAAACAATTTCCCTTAATGAACCGGGCAATATCGATGGTCCGTCCCGAACTGTCCGGCTTCCGGACGGCAACATCACCGGAGACTACAATATAGAGAGCATTGCCGGGATCCCCTTCGCGGAAAACAGTCTCTCCGGGACTGAAATCGCGAAACACCGCACTTCCGGCTATCACTTCCAGCTCCCGGAGGGGAAGATTGGTAAATATGTCCGCCTGTTTTAAAAGTCCGGCCTTCTGCTCAAGCTGGTTTTTCTTCATGGTGTCCCCGATGTGCTGTTAATTAACGGGATTGTACAAGTGTAGCATGTTTTCCGGGGAATTTTGTATATAGACAAGCCGAATCATCAGCTTGACAGAATAAATCGCAGAGTGCTTACCGAAGCATCATTTCCTGAATCACCATCCAGGCTCCCGATACGCCCACAAAAGCGTAAACCAGTTTCTGTAGAAGCGGCTTGGGCAGCTTCTCGAAGAGTTTCAGTCCGATAAATGTGCCGAGAGAGATGCCCGCCCAGCCTGAAAGCACGAGGGGAATATGGGAAACTTTCACGGCTCCCGCTCCGGTCCGGATGGCGATGGTGGCAATGTTGCTGAAGAGGAAGTAGCACTGAAGGGTAGCCAGGTATGCTCTTTTTTCGCTTGTGCCCGCCAGCAGGTAGATTGCCACCGGCGGTCCCCCTATTCCGAAGAGCCCGTTGCCGAATCCGGCAATAAGCCCCATGGCCGCGCCGGACCGGCCGGTAGGACGGATCTTTATGCGGTCGCTGAACCAGACCGAAAAGACCGAGATAAGCATGAGGGCGGTACCGAGCATGATGATCAGACTCCCTTTGGCCATCTGCATTGAACCAAGGGTGACAAGAATACTGACAGCGAGGGAGACAAGCAGGAGGGGCATCATTATCATCCAGGAGATGAACTTCCGGTAATGGAACGTTATGTAGGCGGTGCTTACCATTGCCACAATCTGGTAAAGGGCAACGGATGTGGAAAAGGGCAGAAACATGGGAAGGAAGAGCATGGCAATTACCGGCAGTCCGAAGCCGATGTTGGTTTGAAGAAATGCGCCGGCGAGAGTTATCAGGAACATCCAGATAATTGTAAGCATCGGAGCAGTATAGCAGGCTTTCCGTCCTGCGCACTACTGTCTCAGGTAGGAAAGTTCTTCGGGCAGGGGAATATTATTTCCGAGTTTGTCTTCTCCGTAGCCGTTTTCGGCCAGAATCTGCAGATCGTTCAGGGCACGGTTGTCACCCTGGAATGTTACGGTGGTGTCGGTTCTTGCATCGAGTTTAGCGAGTGACTGGAAGTGCTTTATGCAGCGGCTGGTGTAATCGGCCATGGTTTCGCCCTCGACAGGTTCCACCTCCGAAAAGGGGAGGTTCGGTTCATAGACCATCAGCTCCTCGCTGTTGATCATATCCAGGAAGACAACCTGTATTTCCCTGGCCCGTCGGGCTTCGTCCCGGGTGACGGGGCGCTGAAGGCCTGTTCTCGAAGCGATAAGGTCGGCAATACGGCGCCGTTTAACCGCATTTATTGCTTCGTTTGCACGGAAGAGGGACATGGGAGATGCGGCGTTGTAGTCATCACCATCGAGAAACATGGTAACACTGCTGCCGTAATGGGCGACAATTTTTGCGATCAGGGTGGAAGGCCGAACATGAAACCCCCGGTAATTGGGAATGGGGACAGTAATCGTTTTTTCCACGGAGTAGCTTTTTATCATTTCCCTGCACAGATGTACGGCTGATTCCAGATACTGGTTGGCGTAATAAAAGAGATAATCGAAAATGATACCGAGAATTTCCGTATGCTCCAGGGGAAGTTCCATTCTATCGGTGGTAACTCTGCTGAGTTTGCTCATGTGCCGGATATAGTAGTGGGTAAGTGCGGTGGCGTTTCTCATGAAGTGATAAATGATGCTTATATGTCCTCTCAAATATGAGAGGTTTCTGTTCTGGCATTCTATATCCGATTCAAAGATATAGGTGTCGTAAAGGGACTGGAGGTTGTGAAAGCTGGCCTCCACAAGGCGGCAATTCTCTTCATTGATAACCGCCGGAAGAAGTTCTTCATATTCGCCGGCTTCCCGCGGCTTGAGCAGCTCCAGTACCTGACGGTCTTCCGAGAGGTTGAGAAAACGGGTTGCAAGATATACGACGGTTTCTCCTATTTTCTGGATATGGCGGACGTTCCGGTCCGAGGGCAGCAGTGCATCAATATGCCGTTCCTCACAGCGCTTGAAGGAGGTGGGAACCGGGCCGTCGATTATTCCGATCTGCCGGGCCTGCTTTGTAAGGTTGCGGCTTACTTTGATAATCGCTCTTTTCAATTGTCTGCGAATTCTTTCGGTGGAACGGGAGAGGTCGCTGCAGGTGCCGAGGAGGGTATAGCTCTGAACCGAGTTCTGGATATGGAGCATGTCGTATGCCACATCGGAAAAGAGTTTATGTGCCGCAATACCTTCCCGGAAGGCAAACCAGCATTCGTTTCTCTGAGCACCGTAGCTGTCCACAAGCTCTTCCATGGTGGTGGCTTCGGCGCCGAGCTTCTGGAGGTACTCTCTGCAGGGAAACTCTTTTTTCCGTGCCGACCGGAGAGCGAAAAAACAGAGTCCGAGCAGGGGGCTCAGCCTCTTTGAAAGCTCCGCTTCAAGGGGAGAGAGTTCTTCCGGTCCCGTTTTTCCGATCATACTGCTCCTTGCCTTATACATACTATAGAAGCTGGAAGAGACTATTTCAATTCGTATTGATAAAACTGCTGCTTCATCACGGTTTTGTTTTTTCAACGGTTTTTTATTATTATTTCTTATAGAGGTAGTGCGCCGTGTCACATACACGAAAAGTCGCCGTTTTCTGTTTCCTGATAATCACCTGTCTGTATGCTTCTCCCCTTCTGTCCGCCGAAGCCGCACTTATTCCCATTGAGGGGGAAATTGACAAGTTCAGGCTTGTCTTTATCCGCCGTTCCATCGAGCGGGCCCGCGCAGAGGGGACGGATACTATTATCTTTTCCATCGATACCTTCGGCGGCAGGGTCGATTCTGCCCTTCAGATAGCCACCCTTATAGGTTCTCTCGAGGAAATGCATACGGTGGCGTATATTCCTGCGGGTCCGGAAAAGCTCGGGGTAAGCTGGTCCGCAGGGGCATTGATAAGCTTCGCCTGCAACGCCATTTACATGGCTCCGGGAACTTCCATCGGAGCGGCGGCTCCGGTCTACCAGACATCGGAAGGAGTTCAGGAGGCTGGAGAGAAAACGGTAAGTGCGGTCCGTGCTCAACTTGCGGCTCTTGCGGAGAAAAACGGCTATCCCAGGGAAGCAGCTGTTGCCATGGTGGATGAGGATGTCCGTCTGATTGAAGTTCTGGAGGACGGCCGGCCAGGGCTGAAAATATCCGGGAGTGAGGACGACGGAGCAGAGACGGTTGTCTCCCCGAAGGGGAAGCTGCTGACTCTGACCGCGGGCGATATGGAAAGGTACGGAATCTCCAGCGGTTCGCCTTCCACCCTCGAGGTTCTGACGGGACAGCTGGGAGTGGACTCATATTTTATTATCGATCCGACCGGGGCGGACAGGATTGTGGGCCTTATTACCAGTGCGGCGGTAACAAGCATCCTTCTTACCATCGGCCTTATCGCCCTTTACCTGGAAATTTCCAGCCCCGGATTCGGTGTGCCCGGGACGGTGGCCATTATTGCCTTCTCTGTAATGTTTATTTCCGGGGGAATGCTGGGAACACTCGGTTCTCTTGAGCTGCTGCTTTTTCTTGGCGGGGTCGCTCTTCTGGCGGTGGAAATTTTTCTTATCCCGGGCTTCGGAATTACCGGTGCGAGCGGGCTGCTCTTTATGGGCGCGGGACTTATTCTTTCGCGTCAGTCCTTTATTCTGCCGGAGGGAAGCTGGCAATGGGATCTGCTTATGCAGAATGTCCTGATTGTCTTCGGTACCTTTGCGGTCTCTTTTCTTCTTCTGGCGGTACTTATGATGTTTTTCCCCCGCATCCGTCTTTTCAGCCGTCTTATTCTGTCGGCTCCTGCCGGTCTCCCGGTCTCTTCCGTTGATGCTTCTGTTTCCGGATCTTCCGAACATTCCGAACCTTCCGGGCCTTTTCCCGGCAGCAGAGGTATCGCCCGAACCATCCTGAGGCCCGTCGGACGGGCGGAGATAAGCGGGGAAGTGTATCCGGTGCAGACCGAGGGAGAGTGGATAGATGCGGGCAGCACTGTTGTGGTGGTAGAGACAGGGGGCAACAGAATTGTCGTACGGAACGAAAAGGAGGCCGGGGAATGAGCGGCGCCGTGATTCTCGGGCTTATCGGTATTGCCGCCATAATTATCGAACTTTTCGTTCCGGCCGGGGGACTTATCGGACTCGTCGGGGCCGGAAGCATCGTGACCGCCATTGTGCGTACCTACCGTGACCAGGGGCCCGAGGCGGGCACCATATTTCTCCTTGTCTCTCTGGTGCTTGTCCCCTCCATTATCGTACTCTGGTTCCGCCTTTTCCCCGGCACCCGTATCGGAAAGAGGCTCATTCTCGGGGACAGCCGGACGGCGGAGAGGAAAGAGCCCGGTCTGGAGGGAAAAAAGGGGACCGCCCTCACGCCGCTGCGTCCTTCCGGGACGGCACTGATAGACGGCCGGCGCTGCAGTGTGGTGACCGACGGTACCTTCCTGGAAAAAGGGGAGACGGTCATGGTTAAAAAGGTGGAAGGAAACCGGATCCTTGTCCGGAAAGGAGTTGAGTGATGGCAATGATAATTGTGTATGTCCTGATTGGAATAGTACTGCTGGTTTTTATCGCCTTCTTTTTCAAGTTTTTCAGTCTCTGGTTCAGGTCGTTGCTGTCGGGAGCACATATTTCCATGGCTCAGCTTGTGGGAATGTGGATCCGGAAGGTGAAGATGAAGGTTATTGTTGACAGCCGGATAATGCTTACCAAGGCGGGGATCGGGATAGACTCGGACCTCCTTGAAACCCACAGTCTTGCGGGGGGAGATGTAATCCGGGTAAGCAAGGCTCTTATCGCTGCCAACAAGGCGGATATCGCCCTCTCCTTCCAGAAAGCAACCGCGATAGACCTTGCGGGCCGCGATGTGCTTGATGCGGTAAAGACAAGCGTCAATCCGAAGGTTATCGACTGTCCCAACCCTGAAAAGGGACGCAGCACCATCGATGCAGTGGCCAAAGACGGGATTCAGCTCAGGGCAAAGGCGCGTGTAACCGTACGCGCAAATATTGAGCGCCTTGTCGGCGGAGCCAAGGAGGAAACCATAATTGCCAGGGTCGGAGAAGGTATTGTCACCACCATCGGATCATCCCAGACCTACAAGGATGTTCTGGAAAATCCCGACCAGATTTCACGCACGGTTCTGCAGAAGGGGCTGGATGCGGGTACCGCTTTCGAGATTCTCTCCATTGATATTGCGGATATCGATGTCGGGGAGAATATAGGAGCAAAGCTGCAGGCGGACCAGGCGGAAGCCGACAAACGACGTTTTCAGGCGGTGGCCGAGCAGCGCCGGGCTGCTGCCCGGGCCCGGGAACAGGAGATGATAGCGGAGGTTCAGGAGAACCGTGCAAAGGTGGTACTGCAGGAGGCGGAAATACCGAAAGCCATTGCCGAGGCTTTCCGCAGCGGGCATCTCGGGGTAATGGATTACTACAGAATGAGGAATATTCAGGCGGATACGGATATGCGAAGCAGCATAGGACGCGAGGAAGAGAAGCCGGAGGTGTAGGATGATTCTTGAGTATATTATCTCAATTGCCGCCCTTCTGATATTTGCCGGAGTTTTTATCCTCCCCGCGGTCTATCTTTTGTTCGGTAAAATCAGGGAGAGAAGAAGAGAGACGGAACAAGAGGAGATTGAAGCCGGACTGATGAGCGTTCCGCCCCTGAACGGGGACTTTACTCCCGCTGCGGAGAAACACAGCCGTGAACTGATGGATCATATTGATGAGTTTTCGTCCGGTTCCCTCTCCTCTTCGCTTAAGGAACGCTACGAAGGATGGGACAGCCATGGAGGGGATACGGCAGCTTCCCCGGCCGGGAGAAGGATATCAAGGCTGAATTCGCTCCCGGAACTGAAAAAAGCGGTGGTCATGGCGGAACTGCTGGGTCCGCCGAAGGCTCTCCGGCAGGATTGAAGTACGCTGAGGCATAAAAAAAGCCGGAAGCATTGCCTCCGGCTTTTTTGCATCCTTCCCGGACGGATCAGCGCTTTACCGCGTCAAGTCCGCCGGAGATGGTAAGTACGTTACGGGAGAAGGTGGTGTCCAGGGATCCCTTCCAGTAGTACATGGAAGAGGGGTCTGCAACATCATTTACAATGTTCCCGGTCTTTTTATCGCTGCTGGAGTCTACGGCCTTGCCTCCGGCAATTCCTGCATTCCAGACCTTGTCCCAGTCAATGCCCGCTGCCGTTCCGTTACGGGAGAAGTCGCGTGAAATAACCTGGGGACCGCCGCCGACTATGTAGCCGATTGCCCGTTTCTGGAAGGTGCCGTCCGGGAAATTGATTTTCCCGCTGCGGTCGGTAACGATCTTGTACGCCGTTCCGCGGTGGGCAAACTGGATGGTAATGGTACCGTTGCCAGCACGGTCGATGGTTACATTGTCCTGCTTGAGCTGGTCGTTACCGGCCACGCCGAAGAGCAGAAGTCCCCGAAAACCGTCGGAAAGAGCATTCTTTCCAAGCACGTCGTAGCGGTAGGGCTGGAACTTTTCGGTGGAGAGAGCAACGGAAGCTCCGGTTCCTCCGTCAAAGTGGTCTTTTTCCACCGCCATGTAGCGGATGGGACCGGTGAAGGTAAGATAATTACTGCGTGCGGTTCCGCTTATGTCGAGCTGGAAATCAATTTTGAGATCCTGTGCATAAGCAACACTGCCGATGATTACGAGAATCATCGCAAACAGAAAGATTTTGTTTTTCATATTCTGACTCCTTTATATTGTATTGTTTCCGCAATTTGACGGTACGTCAATATATAAGTTACTATTTTGCTAAGTTTTAATGTGAGAAAATCGCATGAGAAAAGATCTTTGATGCTTTATAATGACGGTACCATGAAAATTAAATTGAGAAAGAAAAAAATCGGCCTTGTCCTCGGCGGCGGTGCTGCCCGGGGCTATGCGCACATTGGTGTCCTGAAGGTCCTGGAAGAGAATGGAATATCCTTTGACTATGTGACCGGTACAAGTGTCGGTTCCATGATCGGAGCCCTCGTCTGCGGCGGTTTCGGATGGGAGGAAATTCTGGACATAGCCAGAAAACTCAGCTGGAAAGAACTTGCACGACCTACCCTTTCAGGTCTCGGGCTGGTGAGCACGGAAAAGCTGGAAAAATTTATTATCAGGCTTCTTGGCGATCTTGATTTCGACGAGCTGGATATCCCTTTCAAGGCTGTAGCCGTAGATATCGCATCGGCACGGGAGGTTGTTTTCGACAAGGGATCGGTAGCCCGGGCCGTCCGTGCAAGCTGTTCCATTCCGGGGATTTTTGAACCGGTTATGGATACCGATATGGCACTGGTTGACGGCGGGGTAATCAATAATCTTCCCTCTGCTCTTGTACGTGATATGGGAGCGGAGAGGGTAATTGCGGTGGACCTGAACGCCTCGCGGTCGGCGCACAAGATGCCGGTTAATCTGCTGGATATAAGCTATCGAAGTTTTGCCATGCTCCTGGACAGTTCCAGTGCCGACGGACGGGATGATGCCGATATTCTGATCCAGCCCGATCTGAAAAATTTCAGCTATCATGATTTATCACAGGCAAATGAGCTTTTTGAACGCGGTGTTGAAGCGGCGGAGAAAACGCTCAGCCGCTTTGCACGACTCTAGACGAATGCAGGGGGAATGAATGGTATACCGGCGAAAGACAAGGATAGTGGCGACAATAGGACCCACCAGCGATGATATAGGAATTCAGCGGAAGCTGCTGAAGGCCGGCGTGAACGTGGCACGGTTCAATTTTTCCCACGGGGACCACGAGGAGCAGGGTGCGCGGATCGCCTCCATCCGCAAGGCTTCCGAAGAGACGGGAATACCGATTGCCCTGATGATGGATACCAAGGGCCCCGAAATCCGGACCGGCAGCCTGAAGGGGGGTGGAGAGATTATCCTTACTCCCGGGTATGAAATTACCCTTACCAGCGAGCAGATTGAGGGAGACCGGGAGAGGCTTTCCATAAGCTATACCTCGCTTCCGCAGGAAGTAATACCGGGGACCCATATATTTATTGCCGACGGTCTTATCGATCTGGAGGTGCTGGATGCGAAGGGTACCGAGATCCGCTGTGTGGTGCGTAACGGCGGAACAATGGGCAGCAGGAAAAATGTCAATGTTCCGGGCGTCAAAGTTGCTCTTCCTGCAATAACCGGAAAAGATCTGAATGATATTCATTTTGCCATGGAGAACAAGCTGGACTTTATTGCGGCTTCCTTTATCCGCCGACCCGAGGATGTTGAGCATATCCGGGAGATTCTGAAAGAGGGCAACTCCGATATCCATATTATTTCGAAGATTGAAAATCAGGAAGGACTGGATAATATCGATGAGATAATCCGGGTCTCCGACGGTATTATGGTAGCCAGGGGCGACCTCGGTGTTCAGCTTTCCACCGAACAGATCCCTCTTGCCCAGAAGCGGATTATCGAAAAATGTCTCTCCCGGGGCAAGCCGGTGATAACGGCAACGCAGATGCTTGATTCCATGATTCACAATCCCAACCCGACACGGGCGGAGCTGACGGATGTGGCGAACGCCATTTTTGACGGTACCGATGCGGTCATGCTTTCCGGCGAAACCGCGAACGGAAGCTACCCGGTACGTACAGTGGAAACCATGAGCCGCATTGTCGAAGCGGTGGAAACCTCTCCGGAATACCGTGACTGGAGCCGGCGTCACTTTATGGAATTTGAACAGCCTGATGATATAGGGCACTCAATAGCCCGGGCGGCATATGTGGTCGCTTCGGATATAGGTGCTGCGGCAATTGTTACCCCGACGCTCCGCGGAAATACCCCCAGAATCCTGAGCAACTACCGGCCCGGGCCGCTGATCGTTGCGGTGACCACTTCCGAAGCTGCGAGCCGTCAGCTCCTGCTTCAATGGGGAATCTTTCCCATTCTTTCCAAGCCTGTCAACGATTCCGAAATAATGATCCAGAACGCCCTTCGCCTCTCACGTGAAAGGGGTTATGTCGACAGTACCGACCGGGTAGTGACCGCGGCCGGAATTCCCCTCAACTCTCCGCAGCCAATGAATACCATCAAGGTGCATTTTCTCGGAACCATTCTTAACCGGGGTCACGGAGGTGTCGGAGGGCGCTGTTCCGGTGCGCTTGCACGAATAGAAAGTTATGAGGATGCTCAGCGTCTTCTCAGATGGGATAATACCGAAATTATTCTTATCCCCTACCTTGGGCGGGAGTATATCCCCAGGCTGAAGAATCTCAAAGGGGTGGTGGTTGAAGAGGGTTCTGCCGCCCCGCCCGAGGAAATACTCCGGGAAGCCCCCGATATTGTGCTGATAAGCAAGGTTCCCGACGCACTTGCCAGTTTCGAGGACGGGCAGCTTGTAACTTTGGACGGACACGAAAAGATAATCTACGAGGGCTTTGTCTGAGAGGGGGATGAGTAATGAGTACTGAAATCGGTATTGGAGTAATCGGCTGCGGAGGACGGATTCGTGATCTCCTCAGCATACTTCCCGGACTCGGAAGCGATTTTTCCGTTACCGCAATATTTGATCCTGACCGGGAAACAGTACGGGAATACGCTGCGTCGCATCATCCTGAGGCGGTTTTGTACGATTCATACATCGGACTGCTCGAAGACCCCCGTGTCGACTGGGTAATGATCGGTTCGTGGAACGAGTTTCATGCGGAGCAGGTCATTGCCGCCTTTGAAGCGGGTAAACATGTCTTTTCCGAAAAACCCGCCGCCGTTTCGGTTGAAGAGCATCTCAGGATGTACGAATCCCGGAAACGCCATGGCAAACGCTTTCTTCTGGGCTTCACTCTGCGTTTTTCTCCTCACTACCGGAAAATAAAAGAGCTTGTAGAAAACGGCGCCATAGGAAAGATTGTCAGCATCGAGTTCAACGAGACTCTGGAATTCTGCCACGGTGCTTATATCATGTCAGGATGGAGACGAAGAAAGGAGCATGCCGGTCCTCATGTGCTGGAGAAGTGCTGTCATGATTTTGATATTGTAAACTGGATTGCCGGGGACCGGGTTTCAAGGGCCGCATCCTTTGGAGGCTTGAATTTCTTTCTTCCGGAAAACCGGCGCTATTTTGAAAAAGACTGCACCTCCTGGATTCCCTCCGATGCCCCCGACCCCTTTACTTCGGACAAGAATATTGTTGATAACCAGGTTGCTGTTCTGGAGTTCTCCGGGGGAGTCCGGGCGACATTCCATACCAATCTGAATGCCGGACAACCCGAGAGACGCATGTACATTCTTGGAACGGAAGGATCAATACGGTCCGATGCAATTACGGGCGGGCTGAAGATGAAAAGGATTGCATCGGAGGGCATCGAAGAGGATCACTCCACCGGTATAAAGGGAATGCATGGCGGCGGAGATCCCGTCCTGTGCTCCCATTTCGCCGATGTTCTGACCGGCAGAGCCGAGCCAGTTGTCGGACTGCTTGAGGGAACGGAGTCGGCAGCAGTTTGCCTTGCGGTGGACCGGGCGCAAACCGAAGGCCAGGTCGTGGATATGTCGGACACCTGGCGTGGCATAGACCAGGTGTTCCGACCTCAGGATATCAGCCCTTAACCCCGGAGCTTGCCACCGATCGGACAAACCACTTCTGGAAAAGCAGAAAGATAATCAGCAGCGGTACCGTTGTGAGGGATGAAAACGCGAATATTGAGCCCCACAGTTTGGGGTCCTGGCTGAAAAACTGCTGTATGGCCACAGGAAGAGGCCGATATGTCTCTGCCCGTGTAACCATAAGGGGCCATAAGAACCGTCCCCACTGCTGAATTCCCTGAAGAATTGCGACGGAAGCGAACACCGGTTTTGCAAGCGGCAGGATGACCATCGAGTAGACCTTGAAATAGTTTGCCCCGTCGATAATGGCCGCTTCGTCGAAATCTTTCGGAATCCCAATAAAAAACTGGTAAAAAAGAAAGATGGAAAAGGCATGTCCGATAAAGGGAATTATCTGAACGTGATAGCTTTCGATCCATCCGAATTTGTTTACCATCAGAAGCATCGGGATTACCACCGACTCTATCGGAATTATCATAAGGGCAATTACTGCGTTTACCATGACTGCTCTGCCCGGGAAACGCAGCCTGGCCAGGGCGAAAGCAAACATGCTGTTCAGCAGCAGTCCGAAACCGATGGTAAGAGTCAGGATAAATACCGAGTTGAAAAAGAAGAGCCCGAAGGACATTTCCTGAAAGAGGCGGATATAGTTTCCGAAGCCGATATCGCCGTAGGGAATAAAGCCCTTTAAGCCGCTCATGTCGCTTATAAGCTGAAGCTGATCCTGTTTAAGGGATGAAACAATCATAAAAACCGTCGGGAACAGAAAGAAAAAAGCCAGCAGCGTCATTACTGTGTAGACAATGATACGTCCCAGCCCCTGCTTAAACCGCCAGGCGGAAAAACCGCTTCCCCGGGTTTTTATTTTTTCAGCCGATTCAAGTCTGTTTTCCATATTAATCCACCGCCCGTTCTTCTTTCATTGCTATCCGCTGAACCATCGAGACCGCAAGGACTATAAAGAAGAAAAGCACGGCTATGGCCGCGGCGTATCCTATGTTTCCACGTTGAAATCCCTGACGGTACATCATTACGACCGCGGTCATGGTTGCCTCCTGAGGACCGCCCTGGGTCATGACCCATACCTGGTTGAAGAGTTTGAAGGCAAGAATGGTTGTGGAGATCATCACAAAGAGGGTTGTATTCCTGAGCAGCGGGAAGGTGACATCACGGAAGGTCTGCCATTTTGTTGCTCCGTCGATTCTGCATACCTCATACAGATCGTCGGGAATGTCCTGAAGTCCTGCGAGGTATATAATCATCTGGAATCCGACCCCCTGCCAGATGGAGAGGATCATGATTGCAGGCATGGCCCAGGTTGTACTGTGAACCCAGCGGACCGGCGGCCAGTACCCGAATGTTATGGTGTTCAGAAACTGGTTTATAAATCCCGATTCCGGGTTGTACAGCAGATACCAGACAATTGCCACCACAACCATGGTAACTACAACAGGTGAAAAGTATATGGTCCGGAAGGTGTTTACCAGTTTGATTTTCATGTTCACCAGAAGCGCCAGCCCGAGGGCAAGTGCCGTCTGAACCGGTACTACGACAATGGTGAAGTAGAAGTTGTTCAGGATGGCACGGTGGAAGGTCGTGTCGCTGAATAGTCTGAAAAAATTTCGTAAACCCACAAGCCGGGTCGGAAGGTTGGGATTCGGAATAAGCCTCTGGTCTGTTAAAGAATATCCGATTGCCATAAGAAAGGGTGTAACAAGAAAAACCAGAAGGAGAATAATTGCGGGCGTGGACATGAGCCATGCCGATCTTATCTCTTTACGTCTTTGAATAGTGTTCATACGCCGCCTCTTATGCGCGGCGGGCCTCCGGAGGCCCGCCTGCCGCATCTGCATGTGCAGTTGTTATTCGGTCGGATATCCTTCGTTGTCTTCGATATCCTGATCGATCTCCCTTACAGCCTTGTTCAGCTGTTCCTGTACATCCGCGCCTTCAACGATATTCTGTACCGCTTCAGCAAAGGTGCTGGTTATGGTCGGATAGGCGGGGGTCTGAGGGCGAGGAAGGGCTATTTCATTCAGCTGTTCCCTGAAAATGTAGAGCATACCACCGGGCTCGTATTCTTCACGCTGTTCAAGGGCGCTCTTTCTTGCCGGGACGGCGCCGTTTCCATCGGTCATGCGCAGTATTTCCTCCGGAGAGAGGAGAAATTCCATAAACTTCCATACTGCTTCGGGGTTCTCCGCATTGGAGGTGATTCCCCAGTTCCAGGAGCCCATTCCGGCAATATGGTCTTCCGGTCCTTTGAAAACCGGAATAAGAACAAGATTGTCTCCGAGTCCGTCCATGTGCGGCTGTTTCATCCAGTGGCCGACATAGGCAAGGGCAGCGGACTTTTCATTGAAAAAGGAGTCGTCTCCCGGGGGTGTGGGGTTTACATAGCCTTTTTCAAAGAGACTCTGAAACCACTCCATTGCTTCTACCGCTTCAGGTCCGTTCAGCACTCCGTCGGCACTCTGATAGTCGGACCTGTCGATAAGGTCGGCCCCGAATGCCTGAAGAATCGGAGAAAATGCATAGGTGTACCACTCTCCCTGGCCATAGTTCAATTTCAGATCCAGGGCGTACTCAACCTCTTCCAGATTCTGGAGCTTTTCAAGCGCTTCGTTGAACTCCTCAAAGGTCCAGGCATCGGCAACAGATTCCGGTATCCGTACTCCCGCTTCTTCGAGGTATTCCCTGTTTGCCCATATGGCAAGTCCGGAGTCGAACTGCCCGAGTGACCATAGTTTTCCGTCATATGTTCCCTGATCAATAATCGACGGAAGGAAGTCCTCTTTCAGTTCTTCGCTTACATATTCATCGATAGGGATCAGATGCTGGGACCATGCATAGTTGTACAGAAACGGACCATCGAAATCCAGCAGATCCGGTAGATCTCCTGACAGGGCGGCACCGCTTATCTGTTCGTTGTAGGAACCTTCGGGAAGCCTGGTAAGATTTACCTGGATTTCATCCTGCATGGAATTGAATTTTGTGATTGTGGCATCAAGGGCATCCCGCTCGGCGCCCTTTCCGGAGTGGTTCCACACTTCGATTACAATGGGACCTGTTTCCTCTTCCTGCTGGCCGCCGGCGAAAAGCATAGATGTGAAAGCAAAACCAGCAATAAGGAGGAGCATACCAATCTTTCTCATAACATACCTCCAATATTGGTTTTTATGCTTAAAACTTACTAAACCGCACAAAAAGCGTCAAATTTTTATAAAAAAAGATCAAAAAAACTTGTTCACCCTTATTGGTTTATCACAGTCTTATTATAAATCAGGAGATACACCGTTCGTATTTCTTAGAATGCTAAGTAATATGGTAAGAATAATCAGCAGATCTGTCTGATCCTTGACAGAAGCTATACCGTACGGTATAATGCTTTCAGTGAATACCAGAGAGACCATAGAAAAGAAGGCGCTTTCGCTTTTTGCCCGTAAGGGGTATGAGGGTACCGGAGTCCAGGAGGTTGTGGACGAGTCGGGAATAACAAAGCCGACGCTGTACCACTACTTCGGAAGCAAGCAGGGACTTCTGAAAGCGATTGTGGATCCTCTTTTCCGGGACCTTGCCGGGCTTGTAAGGACGGCGGCGGAATATGAACATGATCTGCAGCTGAATCTGCAGAAGATTATGGCCGCTTTTTTTTCCTGTGCGGCGGAGCAGCCGCTCTTTTTCCGGCTCATGCTGGCCATGATTCATGCACCGGCGGAGAGCGACGCGAAGGTTACGGTCCGTCCGTATCTTGAAGGTCAGTACCGGATACTGGAAGACTTGTTTACAAAGGCTGCGGATGACCATGGGAACATGCGCGGAAGAAGCAGGGCCTTTGCGGCAAGTTTTCTCGGGATTATTCACACCTATGCATCTCTTTATCTTGAAGGGGAGATTCTGCTGGATGAACAGCTTCTGCATGAGGTTGTGCGGCAGTTTTCCCACGGGATTTATTCCTGATTTTTTTACGACAGCCCTATACCTAACGGTAGGTAGGAGCGTCTATATCAGAACGGAGGTTTTTATGAGCAGCTGGTGGCGTGATGCCGTCGTGTATCATCTTTTTCCCCTCGGTTTCTGCGGTTCTCCCCGCAGGAATGATTTTTCATCCCCCGCGGCCGACCGCATCGGAATGGTGACTGATCATCTCGATAAGGTCCGGGAGCTGGGCTGCAATACCCTTCTCCTGGGGCCGGTCTTCGAGTCTTCCAGTCACGGCTACGACACGGTGGACTGGTACCATATAGACCGGCGTCTGGGAAGCAACGACAGCTTTGCAGCCTTTGCCGGAGATCTGCACCGCCGGGGAATGCGGCTTATCCTGGACGGGGTATTCAACCACGTGGGGAGGGACTTCCGGGCCTTTGAAGATCTGCGCAGGTGCGGTGAAGAATCTCCTTATGCAGACTGGTTTGCGGGGGTTGATTTTGCAGGAACGAGTCCCTTCGGAGATTCGTTCGCTTATGACGGTTGGGAAGGCACCCACGATCTGGTTACCCTCAATCTGCGCAATCCCGGGGTGAAGGAACACATCTTCGGGGCGGTCCGTCGGATGCATGAGCTCTACCGAATAGACGGCCTGCGGCTCGATGTAGCCTACAGTCTGGATGGTGATTTCATACGGGAGCTGTCGTCGCTCTGCAGATCCCTGGATCCCGACTTTCTCCTTCTCGGCGAGGTTGTCCATGGTGATTATTCCCGGTATGTACTTCCGGGAGCTCTCGATTCTGTTACCAACTACGAGTGCTGGAAAGGAATTTACTCGAGCCACAACGACGGGAACTTTTTTGAGATAGCACACTCCCTTAAGCGGCTCTTCGGGAAGGGTGGCAGCTGCCGGGGTCTGGCACTGTGCAATTTTGTGGATAATCACGATGTCAGCCGGATTGCCTCGATCCTGAAGGAGCCCCGTTACTCCGAAACCGCCCATGCAATTCTCTTTACCATGCCGGGGGTGCCGGCGGTCTACTACGGAAGCGAGTGGGGTGCCGAGGGGCTGAAACAGGATGGTTCCGACTGGAACCTGCGCCCCGCCGCGGATAGCCTGGAGCGCCGGGACAAAGGCACTGCGGAGAGAATCCGGGGACTTGTCCATCTGCGGGAGCGCTGTCCCGCTCTCCGGTACGGCAGCTACGAAGAGGTTCATGTGGATCACCGTCAGCTGGCCTTCTGCAGAAAGTTCGAGGGAGAGACCGTGCTGGTTCTGTTGAACAGCGATGATACGTCAGCATCTGTTCCCCTTGCCGACCCGGCTCTGCATCGCCTCTCCGACACCCTTACCGGTGAAGCTGCCGGAGGTTCGCCCGTCGTGGGAGCGGGGAGCTTTCGGATTTTTACTTCGACGTGATACAGGATGGGGGAGCGGCGGGGTGCCGAAGCTTACCTGCCGCGATGGATTACTCTTCCAGGCAGATATCCAGGTAAAGAAGAAAGGACTCCGCCTCGGGAAGTGAAAAGCGCGCCTTTGCGATCCTGTTTCCGGAAAGATTAATGGAATAGCTACTGTTCCCGAAAAACTAGGTTTCGCGCACTTTTCCTCACTTTTTAAATCATCCAGAACATTTCTGCAGTATCTAGTTGCAAGACCTATCTTCAGATACCAAAGGAGATCTTCGATGACAAGAAACGAGTTGTTCAAGCCACCCTTCTGCCCCAACAGCCTCTGCATCTGCCACGATCCGGCCACCATCAA
>NPIE01002499.1_pt1 | contig 76233 bp, 45 predicted proteins | sample 8637661 | NCBI WGS metagenome assembly NPIE01 (sample SAMN07420842, study PRJNA396082) | bioreactor metagenome | isolation source: sample BA12 brine-fed electro-methanogenic bioreactor BA | place: Japan: Kochi | collected 2016-12-09
ATGGATCTCTCTTCTGTCTTTCTTATTTAAAGAGTAAAAATGAATAAAAAGGGATTATTTTTTGCCGTTTTCATTATTTTAGTTTCACTTGCTGTGCTTATTTACTCTCTCCAGTCAAACAATCACAAAATTCAAGAAAACTTCACTTCAGCATCTTTTAAAAATAGCTTTTTCTATAGGATGTATTCTTGGAACAAACACTACAGCGATGCTGAACGATATTATGATTACGAAGAGCTATCTGAGTTAGCAAAAGATTCAAACCCCTTATTTCAAAGAAAAGATCAATCTAACCCAGATACCCCACCTGAAGAAAAAAATAGTAATAACTCCCTTCAAAAACATCAAGATCCAATTGTACGACCATGGGCACAGATTTTTGCGTCTCTAACTGGATCTACAGGATCTATTGGAGTATCTGGAAAAGCTCGGAATGCATCTTTTGTCCTCCAGGGAATCAACAAAGGAACATCTTTTCAGCAAGGTTCAGGACCTTCCTTCTCTATTGATTTACTATCTTCACAAGGAACAAAGAAAATAAGTATAACCTCTCCTGCATTTGCTACTAATAAAGTTTTACAGTCTCTTACTATAGGAATTGATCCCTATTCGATGTATATGACATTAAATGGAAGAATTCAACTAGATCTCCCTGGTGATATTGTTGGAACCGTATATAATACTACTAATGGTTCTTCTAGCTCCGCTACACTTCAAGATGGTTACTTTTCTGTATCTGTACCCCTGAGTAATGGATCAAACCAGATTACAGCCTCTGGAAAATGGATGACAATTGAATTGCAATTTCCAGGGATATCTGTTAATATTAGCTGATATCAAAGAATGGTGATGATATGATGGATGAAAAAAATACTTGTGTTGAACAAGAAAGTTTTGATGAGATTTCATTAGAAGATATTTGGAATATTATCGTTCGAAGGTGGCTAGTTATCCTGATTTTAGTTATTTCCTCTTTGTTGGTAAGTTACCTATACTACGACAGTATTATTCCATTGTATAGATCTGAATCTACTCTTCTGGTACAAATTCCCAGTTCTTCCTCTAATGTTGGATATGATGCATACAGCAACTATACAGCCAGTGAAAAATGGGCCATGACCTATGCTGAGATGCTTCGTGGAGATCCAATCCTAAAAGAAGCTTCCAATCAGATTAATTACCCAACTTTTTCTGTACAAGATTTGCGAAAAGGTCTTTCGGTTTCTGTTATTAAAGATACTATGCTATTGAAAGTCAGCTTTGATTACGAAAATGCTAGTTATGCACAAAAGATCGTTGATACAATCAACTCGATTTTTATTGAAAAAGTGCAGAATATGTATGAATCTAGGTTAGCTGAAAGCGGACAACAGCTGCACCTTCAAATTGAAGAAATTAACAATCGTATCAATACTATCACTACCCAGATCAACAACGAAGCAGTATCCGAAGGAAGAAGAAAGCTTCTACAAGAAGATATGGAAGCACAATACCGAATTCGATCTTACCTGATGGATCAACTACTGAAAATGGAACTGCAACAAAAACAACTTACCCCCACCGTGAAGGTTTATCAAGAAGGAACAAAACCGGAAAGCCCAACCAATAAAAACTTTATGCTAGTCCTTGCAATCGGAATTGTACTTGGACTTTTTTTAGGAGTTTTATTGGCATTCCTATTTGAATATATCGATGATTCCATTAAAGGAGAAGATGATTTAAAAAGATTGTCTGATAAGCGAGTACTGGGTAACATTTATTATTTCCACCCCGACAAAGCAAAAAGAGGTGGATATGATTATCACTACGGTGTTATCGATAAATAGATCACTTCTTCTTCATACGGATTTTTGTTGAGTAATCTACTAATTTCTGAATAGGTTTTGCGTAGTGAACTGAGGAACGGTGTCTTTTGCAAGTCTCTATAGTCCGGTCTATTATTTTTTTGCAATTCAGATAAATCTGATCCTTACGGACACCTTTTTTCTCCAAAATGATCGGCAATGTATATAAATCCGATTGTATATCCAAATGCAACGGTTTGTCCATAACTTCCTGATCTCCCATGTAATCCAGTACATCATCAATCATTTGAAAGGCAATACCATAGTGATACCCAAGCTGGGATTCATTGATGGAAAAATTACTCTCTTCAAGACCACTTGCTAAAGCAAACAATGGTGATGTTTTTAGTGAGATGATTTGGAGATAACTCTTAAAAGAGGAGTGGTGATTTCGAATTTCATATATTTGGCCAAGGGACATCTTTTTTAAAGCATCGCAAAAAGCAGAATATATGGCAGAGTTTTCTTTTGATAGAAAAATAATACTTTTTGAAAACAAATAGAAACCACCACTAATCGGTGTCGATAAAGAATATAGCGAATTTAGAGTGGGCAATCCTCTTCTTTGGTTGCTGTGGTCAATGATATCATCATGGAGAAGAGATGCAGTATGTATCAACTCGATGTAACTGGCATAGCGTACCTTTAACTCTATAGAGTAGATGTTGGGATTGTAATACAAGAACAAGGATCGGTATCGTTTTCCCTTTTGCATGAGAAGAATGTCTTCCATTGGAATAGACAAAGAAGATGAAAGATCAGATTGGTACTCAATCATGCATTGATTTACTTGATTAAGAAAAGATTGTTCGTTCATTGTTTATGCAAAAAATGCTTGAATAGTTTGACCAATGTGCGACAAAGGCATAGGTTGATCAAGAGTCTGTATGTGGTTTTTTTGTAACCAGAGGTAAGGAGTGTATTCACGCGTGTGATCGGTATGTTTATGATATGTAGGATCATTGCCGTGATCAGCACTGATAAGAATAGCATCGTTTTCGTGTAAATTAGAAACACCTTCTTTAAGGATGTTCCCAAACGTAATCAGTTCTTCACCATATCCTTTTACATCTCTTCTATGTCCATACAACATGTCAAAATCTTCCAAGTTTATTAAATACAATTCCATCTTGCCACTAGGAGGTTTTTGTAGCATTTGAAGAAAATAACTGTAGAGGCTATCATTCGTTTTTGCTGGAATAAGCTGCAAGGAGTTGTTTTGGAATATTTCTGCAAAAATTCGGTTGCAAAAGATTTGTACACCATTGCCTTGTAATTGTTCTAAAATTGTATTGGAAGGTGTTGGGTATACAAAATCTTTGCGTTCATCAGTGCGATAAAAGGTTTCAGAAGAATCACCTCTAAATGGTCTAGCAATTACACGGCCAAGTGGAAGATCGTGACAATACATGTTGCAAGCTATTTCACATAGGTAATACAGTCTAGAGAGGGGAAAGGAATCGGTATGGGCGGCAAACTGCATAACAGAATCTGCTGATGTGTATATGATGGGAGAACCTGTTCGAAAAGATTCAACTCCTAGCTGCTTGATAATTTTAGTCCCCGAAACAGCAATATTACCCAAAAGAGAGGATCCAATAATGCTTTCTAAGTTGTGAATTATGGAAAGGGGGAATCCTTCAGGAAAGGTTCGAAATTCTCCCATAATTGTCCCAAACATCTCTTGTGTACAGGAAAAAGTATCTTTGTTTGGATTTTGAGGGTAACAGTAGGATGCATTTTCCTGACAATGGAAGAGCCCTATTTCGTAAAGATAGGAGGCTTGCAATTCTTGGTAGTTTTGCAGTATATGCAGAGACGTATACGCTCCTTCATCGTTGAAACGATGAGCATCTTTTGTTTCCCCGCACCCAAAACCATCCATCAGGAAGTAAAAAAGTCTTTTTTGCATAAAATAATTATATGAAGATTTAACTCAATCACAATTCATGATATAATGTGTTGTTATGATAAAATTTTTTGACACAACAGATCGTTTTTTACGCAAAAATAAACAATTGGTACGGAGAATAGGGCAACTTCAGCCTGAATTCGAAGCTTTATCTGATGAAAATTTAGTAGCAAAAACCACTGAATTCAAATCCCGGCACGAAAACGGAGAAGCCTTAAACTCTCTATTACCTGAAGCATTTGCTTTAGTAAAAGAAGCTGCATACCGAACTTTACATATGCGTCACTTTGACGTTCAACTTTTAGGAGGTATCGCACTTTTTCAGGGAAAAATTGCAGAAATGAAAACTGGTGAAGGAAAAACTCTTGTTTCTACTTTACCAGCATACCTTGAAGCTTTATCTGGAAAAGGTTGCCATATCGTTACTGTGAACTCGTACCTGGTAAAGCGTGACGCAGAGTGGATGGGTCAAATTTATCGATTCTTGGGTTTAACAGTAGGATATATTGATGCCGACCAAGATCCAAAGGATAAACGAGAGGCGTATGCTTCTGATATAACCTATGGAACCAACAGTGAATTTGGATTTGATTATCTTCGAGATAACATGATAAGAGATATACAGCACCGAACGCAAAGCGATTTGAATTTCGCCATTGTAGACGAAGTTGATTCCGTTTTAATTGACGAGGCAAGAACACCTCTGATTATCTCAGGACCTTCTGAACGATCCACAGATTTGTATTATACAGCTGCAAATGCGATTCGAAACTTGAAAGTTGACGAAGATTTCGAAATTGATGAAAAAACAAAATCTGTCACTATCAGTGAAAAAGGAATCGTCAGACTTCAATCCATATTGTCGATTGACAACCTTTATTCAGATAGTCAGATAGAAGTAATTCGTCATTTAAACCAAGCACTCCGTGCTAAATATTGCTTCAAAAGCGAAGTAGATTATATCGTCAAGGAAAATGAAGTCATTATTGTAGATGAATTCACAGGGAGATTGTTACCTGGAAGACGATATAGCGACGGATTACACCAGGCAATCGAAGCAAAAGAAGGTCTAAAAGTTCGTAGCGAAAATCAAACATTAGCGACGATCACCTTCCAGAATTTCTTCCGTATGTACACAAAACTTTCCGGGATGACAGGTACAGCCAAAACAGAAGAAAACGAATTCCGTGAGATTTATGGTTTAGATGTTATTGCTGTTCCGACCAACAAGCCCATAGCCCGTAAAGATCATGCTGATGTTGTATATAAAACCGAATCCATCAAATACAAGAAAATTGTAGACGAGATTGCAGATTGTTATAAATCGGGTCAACCTGTTTTGGTAGGAACCCGTTCCATTGAAAAATCGGAAAAAGTCTCCTCCATGCTTAAACGTAAAGGCGTTCCTCACCAAGTGTTGAATGCAAAACATCACGAAAAAGAAGCTGAAATTATCAAATTAGCCGGAGAAAGAAATTCTGTAACAATTGCAACAAACATGGCAGGACGAGGAGTTGATATTGTTTTAGGAAATGGTGTCAAAGACTTGGGTGGACTACATGTAATCGGCACAGAACGACATGAATCAAGACGTATCGACAATCAGTTACGAGGTCGATCAGGTCGACAGGGAGATCCTGGATCCACTCGATTTTTCTTATCCCTTGAAGATGAACTTCTACGAATTTTTGGTGGAGAACGAATAACTACTATTTTCAATACACTTAAACTTGATGAAGATATGCCACTGGAAAGTGGTCTTTTGACCAAAGCAATTGAAAATGCTCAGAAAAAGGTAGAATCTTACAACTACGATATCCGTAAGAATCTTCTTCAATACGATGACGTTCTCAATAAACAGAGAGAAATCATTTACAATGAAAGAAAAAGAGTTTTGGAATCCGAAGAAGTGGAAGACCATATCCAAGATATGCTCCAGCAACTGTCAATCAATATAGCCAATCGCGCAATCCCCAAAGAAAACCGACTAGACACAAATACCGAAGACTATCTCAAGGGTATATACGACCTTACCACATCAAAACCTGAACTTCCAGATTTAGAAACCGTAAAAAACCTACCTGATTTTACCACTCAGTTGATCGAAGATCTTTACAAGAAGAAAGAAGAAGATGTTGGATCCGAGAACATGAGAAGTCTAGAACGTCAAATTCTTCTTTACATCGTAGATAGCAAATGGAAAGATCATTTGTATAGCATGGACCAACTCAAAGAAGGAATTGGTCTTCGTGGATATGGACAAGAAGATCCCTTGGTACGATATCAAATTGAAGGATTCAAAGTTTTTGAAGACATGTTACATTCCATCAAAGAAGATGTTGTGAAACTGATTTTCCGCATCCAGGTACAAAGGCGTCCTGTGATTATCAATAAAAATTCTCAAGATCAGAAGAAACTCAAGGAGTCAAGAGAGCTAAAAAAACCCGAGAAAGATGCACCTAAACCTGAAAGATCCCGAAAAGTCGGAAGAAATGACCCTTGTCCTTGCGGAAGTGGTTTAAAATACAAAAAATGTTGTGGACGGAGAACTTAACATGGTTGACCTACAGGCTGAAAATGAAAAATATCATCATTATTTAGAGCGAATCAAAAAAGCCAAGGAGTTTCTTTGACACCAATGGCACTTTTGCAAGGTTAACAGAACTACAACATCAAACCAGTCAGCAGGAGTTTTGGTCACAACCTTCTGACAACCAAACTAGTGTACTGAAGGAATTGGAGCAACTAAAACGATTGAAGGCTTCTGTTGGTGAATTAGAACAGCTGTCTATAGAAGCAGAAACCAACATTGAATGCATTGAGATGGAGCCCGAGGAAGAGTCTTTCCAAAAATCTCTAGAAGCAGTTTTTCAAAAACTGGAATCGAAATTGAAGGATCTAGAGATACGATCTTTCCTTAGCAGTAAATATGACTCATACGACTGCTTTTTGTCTCTTTCAAGCGGAGCAGGCGGAGTGGATGCTATGGACTGGACAGAAATCTTGTTCAACATGTATGTAGCTTTTCTAAAAAAGAAACAGTTGTCCTTTACTATTCTGTCCATGTCTTATGGTGCAGAGGCCGGTTTGAAAAGTGCTACAATACAAGTTAAAGGCGAGTATGCCTATGGCTTTTTGAAAAGCGAAAAAGGAGTCCACCGATTGGTTCGGATTTCTCCATTCGATGCAAACCGTAGGCGACATACTTCTTTTAGTATGGTAGAGGTGATTCCCATGATTTCTGAAGAAACCGTACAATTGGATGAAAAAGATCTTCGCATCGATACGTTTAATGCTTCGGGTCATGGTGGACAGAATGTACAAAAGAATGATACTGCAGTTCGAGTTGTGCATATACCAACTGGAATTACTGCTGTATGTCAATCAGAGCGATCCCAGATGCAAAACAAAGTGTGTGCAATCCAGATCATAAATTCTAAACTTATGGCAAAACTTGAAGAGAACCGACTAGAAGAAGTGAACGATCTTCGTCTAAAAGGTGTATCCGCTGAATGGGGCAACCAAATACGTTCATATGTGATGCACCCTTACACAATGGTAAAAGATAGCCGAACAAATTACGAGACAGCCAATGTGGATGGTGTTTTAGCTGGAGATCTTGACGATATGATCTGGGAATATATCGGTACTGTATCTTCACAATAGGAGGAAACAATATGTTTTCAAAAGTAGATCTTGAAAAACCTTGGATGAATGTTGAACTTGATATTTTAAATCTGTGGGATGAAAAGAAGATTTTCAACCAGTCATTAGAGATTACAAAAGATCTTCCAATGTTTGTTTTCTTCGAAGGTCCTCCCACTGCAAATGGAAAACCAGGTATTCACCACATATTGGCTAGAGCTTATAAAGATCTTGTGTGCCGATACAAAACGATGGATGGCTACCATGTTGCTAGAAAAGCCGGTTGGGATACCCACGGCCTTCCTGTTGAATTAGAAGTAGAAAAAAGACTTCAAATTGAAGGGAAAAACCAGATTGAAGAATATGGGTTGGCAAAATTTATTGAAAAATGCAAAGAAAGCATTTTTACCTATAAGGAGATATGGGAAGAGTATGCTACCAAGAGAATCGGATACTGGGTGGATATGGAGCATCCTTATATCACCTGCTCCAACGAGTATATTGAATCTGTTTGGTGGGGCTTAAAAGAGATTTTTAACAAAGGAATGATTTATAAAGGATATAAATCTGTTCCTCATTGCCCCAGATGTCAGACTACCTTGAGCTCTCATGAAGTAGCACAGGGGTATAAAGATGTGCAAGATCCATCCATATATATTCAGTTTCCACTGCAATCTGATCCATCTGTTCACCTGCTGGTTTGGACCACCACGCCCTGGACTTTGACTGCAAACGTTGCAGCAGCTGTAAAAACCGATGCACTATATGTAAAAGTAAAAACAGAAACAGGCATTTTCATTGTTGCCAGGGATCGAATAAGTGCAACGTTTGACGAAGGAACATACGAGCTTCTTGAGGAGTTTCCAGGAAGTACTCTGGTGGGTATGAAATACGATGCACCTTTCCACTTTTACGATGATGTAATGGAAGGAAAAGGCCATATCGTTATCGCAGCTGATTATGTAAGTATGGATGATGGTACTGGCATAGTGCATATTGCACCCGCATTTGGAGTAGAAGACATGGAAGCTGGTAAAGAAAATAATCTTCCACTAGTTCTTTCCATAGAAATTGATGGTACGATGAAAAAAGAGGTGACTCCCTGGAAAGGAATGTGGATTAAGGATGCCGATAAAGAAATTATTGCAGATTTGAAAAAAAGAAACATTCTTTTTAAATCTGATTGGATCCAACATACATATCCTTTTTGCTGGAGATGTAAATCCCCCTTGATCTATATGGCAAAAACCAGCTGGTTTATCCAGGTGAGTTCTATACGTACTGAATTGCAGAATAATAATGAAATGATTCAATGGTACCCAGACCATATCAAAAAAGGACGTTTTGGTGAATGGCTAAAGGAAGCGAAAGACTGGGCAATCAGTCGGGAACGCTATTGGGGAACCCCCCTGAATATCTGGGAATGTGAGGAATGTGGTCATGCCATATCCATTGGGAGCATTCAGGAGTTAAAAGATCTTGCCAAAGAAATGCCCGAAGAACCAATCGATTTACATCGTCCCTACGTAGATGCTATACATATGAAATGTACTCATTGCTCTGCAAACATGAAGCGAGTACCTGATGTGTTGGATTGTTGGCTTGATTCAGGATCGATGTCTTTTGCTCAGCACCATTATCCGTTTGAACACAAAGATGATTTTTCTACTCTTTTCCCCGCAGACTTTATTTCAGAAGGAATCGATCAAACTAGAGGTTGGTTCTATACATTGTTAACCCTAAGCACACTCCTTTTTCAGACAACTCCCTACAAAAATGTATTGACATTTGAACTCATCTTGGATCAAAAAGGTGAAAAGATGTCAAAATCTCGCGGAAACGTGGTGGACGTACAAGAAATCATCAATACATATGGCGCGGATGCAATTCGGTGGTCTATGTATACTTCAAGTACCCCCTATGTGCCAAGACGCTTCATGGAAGATCAAATCAAGGATGCTTTAAAAAACTTTGTCATCCCCATGTTAAATGTTCTTTCCTTTTTCGTTACATATGCAAATATTGATCAATTTGAACCTGCACAAAACGAACTATTGCTTGAAGATGTTTCTTCTGATATTGATCGCTGGATTCTTTCAAAGTGTACTTCTCTTGCAAACAACGTAAAAGATAAGTTGGATGTCTATGATGTCACAGAATCAGGAAGACTGATCTCTGTTTTTGTAGATGAGTTGACCAACTGGTATATACGAAGGTCGCGAAGACGTTTTTGGAAGAGTGATAGCGATACAGATAAGCAGTCTGCATACCAAACCCTTTTCTTTGTACTGCTGCAGTTTGCTAAAATCATTTCTCCTTTTACGCCCTTTTTGTCTGAATATATGTATCAAGTTTTAAAATCTGGTTCATCTGTACTTTCCAGCGATAGCGTTCATCTATGTCGATACCCCGTACAATACAAGAAGTTCATCAATCCTATTCTTGAAAAACAAATGGATGTAACGCGTGCGATTGTAACAGCCGGACTTCGAGCAAGAAAAAATTCGAAAGTGAAGGTACGCATACCTTTTTCAACGTGTTATATCTATATTCCCGAAGGCATGATGCTGGATGAAGATGCCAAATCCTTGGTACAAGAAGAATTGAATGTTAAAAATGTAGTACAACTAGATTCGTTTGAAGAATATGCGGAGTATTCTGTGAAACCCAATCTTCCTATTTTGGGGAAAAAATACGGATCCAAAATTCCTCTTATTCGAAAGAGCTTAGACCATATGACCACAAACGATTTACGTGCAATTGTTACCGAGGGAAAGGCGTATTCTTTAGAACTTAGTGATCAGACTACCATTGGGCTATCTTCTGATGATCTTCTTTTAAAAGTAATTGGAAAATCTCCCTATATTGCAGAGGAGACTATTCATGGTGGGGTAATTGTACTTGATCCTACGCTCAATGATGAACTACGAAAAGAAGGGTATGCTCGTGAATTAGTCCACCATATTCAGATTCAACGAAAACAACTGGATTTGAATGTTGAAGAGAGAATTAAGCTTCAAATATATGTTCAGCATCCTGAAATGATACCATGGATACAAGATTTTCAAGAGTATATCTGTACGGAAACCTTATCGGATACTTTGGAGATTATACAGATATCTCCATCCAATGCCCCTTATGCCTTTGAGTTGACAAAAGAATTGGGAGAGATAGGGATTCAGATTCAATCAAGAACAACTGAATCGTAATCTCTTCAGGGATTGCTTGTACAATAACACCTTCTGGGACATTCCGCAGTCGTATTGGAAGAGTGTGTGAACCAGCTTCCAATCCTTCTACATCAATAAATGCTTCTAAGGTTTCTAGTTGTTGTAGTTTTGAGGCAAGACCATAGATTGTCACATGAATACTAGAGATTTCCATGGAGTAACTGAGATCAAAAGGAAGATTGAGTATGCTGATAGGAACATTTTCAAATCTCATCGATTCCATGGGTGCGATTGAAACCGTTACACGAACCGTAGTCCTGTTTTGGACCGTTCGAACTCCTTCGGGCAATAGGATGCCCACTTCTTGAGAAAAAGTAGCATTTTTCTGATCTATTGATATTGGTTCTGTTTCTAGGGATTGAAGCGATTCCACAAATTTAACATTTCCCGATACTGTGATGACGTAAGGTTCTACCGTGATACTTTGAATGGTTCCTAGGGGTCTACCAATAACATTCGGTACAATCGGGAGTACTTTTGAAATATCTGTATTTACTACGGGTACAGAGATCTGTACAGATTCGGGTTCAATTGTCAAACCGGTAATTGGCTGGTTTGTATTATCCTGTGCAAACACTTTTGAATGGCTAAGTATGTCAGTGCTTGCATTTGTTAAATCTACTTCTACAAAAACGTTGTGAATGGATTGAATGGCTGATTCTGTACCAGAAATCTTGACAATATCAGGGCTTGCAATTGGCTCACCTGCAATATTACCAGATTCCAGATTTCCCATCAGAATGATTTTAACCGGGAAGTCTTTTGAGATCATTTCTTCGACAGTAACTTCTATAAAGGGGGGGTCGATCAATATAACATTTACATTATTGGGGGCTTTTATGATGGGTTTCATTTTATGGGTTCCAGATTGTATTTCAGCAAAATCCAATACTACGGAAATGTTTTTTGTGTGTTCCTCAATGGTATTGGATGGGGCTTCAAATGTTACTTCAACATTTTCCTTGGCCAAAGAGATTTGGTAATTGGTGGGAGCATTTTGTATTTGAACCGGGTAAAGAGAAGAGTTTGTTACTTTTGCGCCATACACGTAAGAGACATACATCCATACAAAAAAAGCGAGCACAAGTGAGAAAACTTTCAAGAATATATTGTGAGTGAAAAACTTTCGAAGAATCATCATGATTTAACCTTTAGCATAACCGATAGCATTCCTTTCAGCTCAGATGGAGTAAGATTGCTTGTGATACGTCCTGATATTGAAAGGGAGATAGAACCCGTTTCTTCTGAAACAATAATGCTAATTGCATCTGTATCTTCTGTAATTCCTATGCCTGCGCGATGACGGGTGCCGAAACTTTTTGTTAAATGTAAGTTGTCGGTCAGGGGAAGAATAACCCGAGCAGCTTTAATGGTATGCTTTGCAATGATGACAGCCCCGTCGTGCAATAGCGATGGTGGAGTGAAAATAGTAATCAGAAGTTCTTCGTGAATGTTACTATCTAGAATGACTCCACTTTCTTCAAACGAATCCAGGGAAGAATCTCTTTGAATGACAATCAAAGCTCCCGTATTACAGGCTGAAAGGTGTTCTACGGCACTACATATGATATTGACCGAAGCGGCAGTGAGAGTAGGGGTTTCTAAAAAAGAAGTAAACCGTCGAAATATTGATTCCCTGGTGCCCAACTTACTAATGAGCCTGCGCAGCTCTGGTTGGAATAGTATGACAATCAAGACTGGGAGTGAGAATGTTAAAATATTGATCACTCCACTCAAAAGCCAATCCATTGCAACAAAACCAAAGTACTGCGAGATCCATGCCAGGGCATTCAGAAACAGAATTAATAAAGCCAACCCTATAGCTAGCTGAAGGGCTCTTGTAGAGTGCAACAGGATAATAAAGTAGTACACGATGATGCCCACAAAGAGGATATCCAATATAGTCATTAGTAAAGTATTCACCATATCTAAATGTATAGAAAATTTTCCATAAAAGAAAAGGGACTTTTGAAATAAAGGTGAAAACGATATAATGGTAATAAAGTTGAGAACCAGGAGGCTATTATGAAGATCACAGTAAAAAGTTCCTCTTCCCATTGTTTTGATGAATCAACACTTAGCTATGCAGAAGAAAAACTCGAAAAACTTGAAAAAATATTCCAACCTATTCGGGAAGCAGATCTTGTGTTTAATGAATCCAAAGGTGTTCATATGGCTGAAGTAACCATGTATGTCAATGGCAGGATTATCCGTGCAGAAACAAAGGATACCAATGTACGCAGTGCTATTGATCGGTTAAAAGACAAACTGGAACGTCAGATTCGGCGTTACAAAGAGAAAACAATTGACAAAAAACGTCATATTAAGAAGGAATTTCCTCAGGAAGTTGCTCCAATTTTAGAGGAAGAAATTCCGCAGATCATTCGAGAGAAGAAGTTTTCTATCGTCCCTTTATCGGATGAAGATGCTATTGAGCAGCTAGAATTACTAGGACACGACTTCTTTTTGTATTACAGAATCAGCAAAGATTACAAAGGATTGGCAGTGCTATACCGTAGAAAAAATGATGGATATGGTATTTTAATGCCAGAAGAATAAATCATGAAAGCAACTTGGAAATGGATTGATATTGTTGTTCTGCTTCTTCTGTGCTTGTTTGTCACAGGGCTTATTGTGAAAGGCGTACAATCTGCTCAATACATGCATTCACTACAGCCAATTCAAGTAGAAATTGTTGTTCCAAACCTGGACCCCGATGTGGCTGACCAGATTCAAATTGGAGATATTCTTGTTGACAAAAATACCAACCCAGTGTTTGTCATTCGTGAGAAAATTCAGAAGCAATCCCAGCATCCCATTATTGACACAGAAGGCAATATTCTCGCATCAGACCACCCTTTGCTGGTTAGTTTGTTTTTGTGGGCAGAATCTGTGGAACCTATGGAATATACCAACGGAATACGGTATAATTGGCAAGTAGTAAAAGTAGGAGGATCCCTTATATGGGAAACTCGTACAGAACGATTTGTCGGTTTGGTTAGACAATTAAACATTGAATCAAATTAATAGTTGTAAAATTGAACTTGTTTATATAAAATTTAAGCAACAATTTTTTATTTGAGTATTTTTTTCGTATAATAACGGTAGTTGTTGACTGAAAGAGGTGAGGCTATGAAGAAATTGTCTGTTTTGCTTGTGATATTATTGCTTGCTACACCTTTACTCGCATATGGCTTAACGGTCGATCGAGATGAAGGTGGAATTCCATTGCAAACAGTTTTCTATTCCAGAAAAGCCAATAATGGTATTGAGAAAACACCCGCTAAACTTGTTGAGATACAAGAGGAGACCGGGGAACTTGGTGAAGAAGATCTTCCTCCAATAGATGATCCTTTTTTCCCTGAGCCTGATGGCTTCAAGGGTACGGTGGTCGAAGTAAATACCACGGATGACTTCATCATCATTTCCAATGTTCGCTACTACAACAACTACACGGGCCAACACGAAAGAGCTGATATTTTTAAATTAATGTTTAACCAGTACACTGCCTTCATCATCAATGGAGAACAACAAACTGATGTCAATTCTATTGTTATCGGAGAACCCATCACGGCAGTTGGAGATCAGCCTGATTACGAAAAAAATATCCTTCGCAATGTAGGCGTCATTTACCAAGGTTCCATCTACACTCCTGAACAAATTGAAGAACCCAGGTCAGCTCCCTTTGCTGGTGAAATTCGTTCCATTAACCGAGATAACAATACAATGACTGTGTTTTGCTTTGAATTAGCAAAAGAAATTTCCGTTACCATCGAAGAAGGCACCTGTTTTCAAAAAATTCAAGTCAACAACGAAGGCAAAAATGAGTTTGTGATTATTGAGTCCGAGGGTATTCCCGCCGAATTACAACAAAACATGGTTTGTGATTTTGTTGGCATGATGTATTACGATACTCACGATGTCATTGCCCATAGCGTTATTCTTGTTACTGAAAGTAATTAATGGGAGGGCAAAGAATGAAACTAACTAGAAAAATCTTTTCCATATTCATCTGCCTGATACTCAGTTTTGCATTTGCATCCTTTTCTTTTACAAACAGAACGCAAGCAACCACAAATATCAAGTGGAATCATATAACACCACAATCTCCACCACTTACTAATAATGATGGATGTAGTGCTTCTTCAGGTGGTAGTTTCTATTCCTGGGATGGCAATTACTTACACGGCACGACTTCCTTTGCAGACCTTGTGGAAACTAAATCTGATGGTTCTAAAATCATCCACTTCTTCCAATTTATGCCTGGATCTGCATTTGGAGATGGGTATGCAATGCAAGGTTGGAGTACAAATTATTATGCAAAAGGTGCTATCGTGCATTGGGCTTCCGATACGCAAGTATGGGAAAAAATCAGTCCTTCCTGGTTTAGCAATTATTGGACTGCCTACGGCGGCGGATTCAGCGTTCTTGAAGAAAGTTACATAGATCCTTCGACAGGTAGTATGTGGAATGGTAGACTTCTTCTTCATACGTCGTATGATTTTTTCCAAACTTACTACTACTACGGTGCATACAATTACGAAGGGCAACTTTATGCAAGAATGAACTATCCCTACTATGTTGGAAACTACTATCCTGGAAAAACCCGAGTTATTCGATGGGACGGAGGTTCTAGCTGGACCGATTTATGGGATCAATCAGGCACCAACAGCTCTGTTGTACCTGGCCCCAACGGCAGCTATTCTCAACAAGACTATCGAGGGATTTCCAGTGGAAAATATTTCATTGTTTCCTACAACGGAAGCGTGTATATCGCCACATTTAAAGATCGCTACTGCCACACATATAACGATCCATCCTGTTCTTATTACTACAGTTCTCCCTACTGGGATCTGAAAATTTACCAATATGCTGGATCACTTGATGCTTTGTTAAATAGCCCTGCTCCTCCGCAAGTTTGGACAGAAGTATGGTCTTACCCCTATGGCAGCCGTAGCTTTTCTTACGGTCCCCCCTCCATTTACGAATTCAAAGTTCTGAACGACCGATTCTTTTTATCCACTTCTACCGCTAGTTATAACGACTATGCCTATCAATGTATGGGAAATAATGGATGGTGGTTTATTTCTACCAACAATAGTCCTTCTACTCTACAACTTGGACAAACACAAGCCTCCTCCATTAATGCAATTTGTGGTACTATCACAACTTCTTACAGCGGTCAATGGCACGAATTTCCCATAACAATTCCCAGTGGACCATATGCTGGAACCTATACCGGTCGAGTTAATCGGTATGTATGGACACCTTTCAACTATCTTTATCCATGGGGTGGTGGTGGTTCAGTATATGCTTTCTATTTTGCATATGGATCTTATTACAGTGGTCACTTTTCTGGACGACGAGTCAAAATCACCGGACAACCCAATGGAAGCTACTTTGATATAACTAATATGGTTGGAATAGCTTGTTTTCCTTGGTCTTGTTATTCAGATGCTACTCTTTGGAGCATGAATACTCCTCTTGACGAAGGTCCATCACCGGTTGCGCTAGAGTATTTTAATAACTATCTCTATGCTGGCTTTGCAAAGAATTCTTCTCTTCTCAGGACTAATGATTTCGGTAATTTTGCCAATCTATCCAACTTGAACACATGGGATGATTGCGGTCCTATTAATGATCCAACAGCCTCTCCTGCGCGTCCCTTTGAAGGCGGAATTCTCGATTTACAAAAGACAACCGGCACCGATGACTTTGGTAATCCAACTGATGTATCTTTATATATAGGAGGAAGTTATCGAAATGGAAGCTATAATAGCCAAGCTTGGAACTATGCAGGCACTTGTCCTCTATATGCAACCACCGGAGAAGATGCTGGCGGTGATCCCGATGCTCTTCCGCTGCAATTTACCCTAGAAGAAGACGAGTGGCGAACAGATTCAAATTATATGACCCCTAACTTCCAAAACCGTATGTATGGTATTTATGATTTGTATGATTCAAACTTAGGGTTGATTGCACAATTTGGAATCAACAGCATTCCATTTTCAGGCCAAAACGGCGGTTCAGCTCCTTTCCATTATCGCCGCTTCATTGTATACAATGCACCTCCATCCTGTAACATCACACAAGACCCTGATCCTGTTGTGAACGAAAGAGGAACATATACTTCCTTTATGCTCACTTTCACTCCTACCGGTGGATTTGGCTCCGGAAATGTCCATGTAGAATTGACGCTTCCTGAAAATATTTACGTTCCTACCGAAGATAGCGGTGGTAATCCCATCAATCAGCTGTATCATAGCGGATCTATTCCTATGAACGGTGGTGTGCTTACTTTACCCATCACCATAAAATCGACCAATTCTGCTGTCGTAGCCAGTTATAGAAATGATCCACAGTCTATGGTGCATATCACTGATCTGACTGCTAATATTACGGTTGATGACTATTTGGCATTGGATGTTATTCCTCCAAAACCAGGTTTTACAGTAAATGCTAACCCATCAACGTTTACTCTCTTCCAAGGCGAATGTCCATCACCAAATGAATGCTGCTCTGATCACTGTAAACAGATTGATTTGGATTTAGATGCTCGTAACGGATTTGAAGATAATGTCATCATCGGCACTTACTGGACAGATCCTCCGGCCAACCAACCAGATGGTGTAACCTTTACATTCCTTCGAAATTCTTTTGTATATGATATTTTTGACACGGAAGGAACTGGATTTACTTCCCTCGCTGAAGTTCGAGTCCGTCCCGATATGGGAACTCGTTATTCCTTCCAAGTACGTGTATCTCCTGATACCTTGCCTGGGATTTATAAATTCCGCATAATGTTCTTGTCAGGAAGTATCAAAAAGCAAATTGATTGTACCATGACCGTATTGCCTCCAAGACCAGCAATTGATGTCAATCCTGCTGATGGAGTTGGAAACTTCTCTATGCAAGTGTATACCAAAGAAGTTATTCCTGGAGGATCGGTACGTTATCGTCTGAAAATTGAAAGTAAGGCTGGATTTACAGGTAAAGTAGCACTATCCTTGCGCGGATTACCGGATCAAGTGTATTTCAACAATCCTTCCGGATTTGAAGGAATTGTTGCTGAAATTCCCGTACCCGGATATGCCGAAAATTATGTAGATATAAGTCCTACACTTGATGCTTATGCAAATGTAACTCTACAAACAACTCCTTACACAATCAATCCATATCCTCCAGCCAACCTGCGAGTCAATTCTGCAAATGCTAATCTGAATATTGTTTCTTGGGATGCTTCTCGAAGAGGATCCAGGCCTATCGCTGGATATGAAGTATGGCGATCACTTACTAAATATGTCGATGCTGCAAACCGTATAGCAATTGTCAATAGCCCCAATACTTCGTATGAAGATGCTAATGTAGAAGCCAATACTCCATACTACTATTTTGTCAGAGCTTTTGATAACGATGCTCCTCCAAATTACTCCACTTATGCAACCTCTGGTCGTGTCGGTGAGGCTGCTTCTGTTACCATCGTAGATGACGATCTTGATCAAGTGATGGCAACAGCTGACAAAATGGGAACCGAACCTGGATTCTATACGCTAGAAGTAATTGGAAATGGCGTTGGATTTGGACCTGGACATGTTCCAACCAATCCTTCCGCTGTTACTTATTTAGGTCTTCACGTGTACAGACAAGATCTAAATCTTAAAACACCATTTTTGGACATTTGGGGTGCACTTGCTCTGCTATTTGGTATGATGCTCGTTGCATGGCAATTTGTTTTCCGAAAAAAAGCCCAAAATACGCTATAGTTACATGTAATAATACAAAAAGGGGTCACCAGTGGTGACCCCTTTTTTTTTAGGTGAAAATGAAAAGCAATAAAGCTCTCCGATTTGGTATCATCTTTCTTGCCTCTGTGATTATTCTTCAGTGGATCCTGCATCTACCCTGGATAGTAGAACCATTCACATATTTTACAACTCTATGTACTACAAATATCCTTCGTTTATTTGGATATACTGTAACCATGAGCCATTTCCATATCATCGGAGCGATCGATATGGAAATCATATATGAATGTACAGGAGTATATGGTATGATCATTCTTACCTCTGGGTTTCTTGCATCATGGCATCCATGGGAAGAGAAGATAATTGCTATTGCATGGGGATTAGGTGTAGTTTTTCTAACAAATCAAATTCGACTTGTCAGTATTTTTATGATTACCTCTAAGTGGCCTAGTGCCTTCCATTTTCTTCATTCCTATTTCTGGCAATTCTTTCTAATCTTTATCGTGTGTCTTGTTTACTATTTGTGGATGCTGAAAATGGAACAAAAAACTCAAAAAAAACATGTCCAATAAAAAGCAATCCTTTCTTCTTCTTTTTATCCTGCTTTTTTTCACTTCTCTTACCATACTATATCTTTTGTGGTACCCCATTTCTTATTACTATGCTTGGTTTCGATTAAAAATGGCAACACTTCTTTTAAATCTTTTTGGACTTTACCCTACATTTCGCATTAGCGGAATTCAAAACTCACAAGGAGAAATGTTTTCTTTTCTACCTTATGCATCTCTCATGATTGCAACCTATCGAAAGAAAACTTTGTCGCATTGGAAGGAAATTAGTATTACATTTGCAGGGGTATTGATGATTGAAGTATTGGGACGGTTTTTTGAGAAACTAGCTACGATATATCCAACAACCAATCTTCTAGCCTACCTTGCTATCTTTTTTTTAGGGACTGCTAGGGTTGGATTTCCCTTTCTATCATGGTTTTATTCCTTGTACCGACAGAAAAAACCTTTCAAGCAATTGTTTTCTTCTGAACCATAAGAATTAGCAAAGAGTATTCATTGTAAAAAAAGAACCTTGTTTTCCCGAAAGGTGGTAACCATGAAAAAAATTCTACACATTCTGTGTGCAGCTCTTCTTACTATATCCATGTTCCATTTTCAAGTGTTTCAGCCCTCAGAGGCTAGAGCAAATACTTATGTGAAAGATGCAATTTTTGCTGCTTTAAAATGGATGCCTGTAGGGTATGGTCGCGATGGCCAACAGCTACGAAACAACGCCTTGTTTCCCTGGCAGAGAGGAAGCGAGGAAATATGGGGCAATCGACAATATTTCATGCCCTCTGCTGGAGCACCCAGACCTGCAACTTCCGGGACAAAATCTACTCCTGTGTACTACACAGAAGTATATTTTGATGTGATTGCAGCAGGAGGAAGATCAACGGAGGCAAACCATTACTTTGTCGTGCTCGATGACTCCAATCAAATCTGGTTTGATAAAGATGGTCGATTCCAAGATGCCAGGCAAAGTGATCAACCTTCTACCAATTGCCGTACTTCTTCTGGAAGAGTAGATCCTAGTAGTGCTAATAACACCATGGGTCCATATCGCATTGGCGAATATTTGCATATTGAAAATGACAAAGGTTATATGTTTACACCATCGGGTGCTACAGAGCCAATAGAACATAGTGATGTGGATTTTTCGGGGAGAGTTTTCAAAATTGGGCAAGCTCTTTTAGGAAACGAAGAAAATCACCCAGTTCTTTTGATATCTGAAGTTTTACAAGCTTCTTGTGGAACATACACATACAACATTTCAGTGGAAAGTGACTTATGGATGGGAACAAATCCTGCTGTGACATCTGCTAGACTACTATCTAGACATGATGATGTTCCAGAAGTAGCACAGCTAATTCAAAAGAGTACTGTTCTTGATCCTTCTGGTAGAGAATTCTTTGCACCTGCCACAACATTCCATAACATCCGATTAAAATATCGCGAGTATATTGGAGTGGAAATATGGAAAGACAATGGTGTGAATGTTAATGAGTTTGGTGGTAATACCAGATCCAATAACCTTTCAGATGATTATAAGGCGGGAGAAACCTGTGAAGAGTTCTTGGGAATGAAACAGGGTACATCCGACACTGATGCCTACCTTCTTTTAACTCCAATACCCGTTACAGATCGTTTTTACTCTTCCACTGCATCCACTCGGTATGGGTGCCAAGGACCAATATATCGCGATTTTGATGACTCTCATACAGTTAGTCCTGGAGATTTACGTATCACTTCCATTCATGTTAATATGGGGGAAACTATCATTGATTATGGTGCAGGAACAACTGTTGCAGAAGGGGATTCTGACGTTGGTTTCCCTTTGCAAGATTTTATTGTAGAAGATTATTACGACGCCAATGAAAATGACGAGTTTGACGCACAAGATTTTATCTATCGAGACAATGATGCGAATGACCGGGTAACTGCGGGAGATTTGCGATTATCACTAGTGAACTACCGCGGAACAACTTATGAATGCGGTTCAACGGTGCAAATTGGGGATATATGGTTGTTTGAGAATCCCGTTACCGGTATTACCATGGGGAAAAATGGGAATTTCCGCTGTATGGATATGGAAGTAATTCCTGGTCAAATGGAAGTATCGGTTAGTATGAATCCAGCTTTTCGCGTGGAACAAACAACAACGGTAACTGTAGCGATTCAACCACCTTTAGCAAATGGAGAAAAAGCTGTCATATTGATCCGCTCTGCCGAAGGGGGAGATTCTATTCGAGAAGTAAACCCTGGAGTTCGCGATTACACATTTACATATACTCCTTGGGAAGGCACATGCAGTCCCTTGGGAAAACAAGTTCCTATTACAGTAGAATTGTATCGAGGACAAAATTTTACCGATGTAAATCAAGGTCCTAAAGATGGAAACTATGGCTATTGGAAAGTAGATACACCCAGATCTGTCTATGCTCTTGAAGATAAATATGACTGCAGAATGTTCAAATCTATTTCGGTGCAACCCGAATCATTAAAATTCCGTACCAATATTGCTTGTTTAAGTAATATTTCTTTTCGATATCCAAACCTTGTTTTAAAAATATTTGATGAAGACAATAAGTCGGATGTGAATGATCCAAACGGGATGGCAGTTTCTTCTACTCCTGGAAGAAACATACTGGCAAATTACAATGCGACTGGATCGGGCATTCGATATATGTTCACAGCTATTGATCAAATGAACAACAAATATATTGTTCAAGTTAACCGAGACAACACCTATTTACTTTGGAAATGGATTGACAATCCATCACCAACCCCTGGTAAAGGTTTTTATGGAGCTCTTGATTTCGAAGATGAAGTTTCAGGTCCGTATGACTCTGTCAATGGACAGGCTTTATACGGCGGATCATTAGAAGACAAAGATTGCTCGGAAGATAAAATTGAATGCCAGACATGTGAATTATCTGGTTTACCCCCACTAGGAAAAATCACTAAAGGAGATACTTTTGGGATTTTTGACGGAACACTTGGTGAAATACTCAATGATGGCATATGGGTTTTTGTAACTCCTTATGGTAGAGGTTTAATTGGTAATGATGGGGGAGAGTTCCCAGTTTGTTTGTGGCCAAGAGAAGAGAATAATGATATTTCTGTCCGAGTATTTACCACAAAAGCGATGTATGATTACAATTCTACCATCTCGCATCCTCCCTATTTTGTTACAGGCGGGGGAGATGGAATTGATTACTGCGGGATCGCATTACTGGGATGGAAAAGTTCTGATCCTAACCCTCCACCACCTGATCCAGATCCACCCAATCCTGATCCCCCAGACAATGGTGGTAGAAATGACGGCATAGCGTTTTCCGAATTTGTAGCCATCGACCATTCATTGCAATACTCAGAATTTCGTTATTCCGATTCAATTCACCCAGATTACGACCCAGTATTGCAACACATGATTCGAGATTTTCGCTGTTATCCAGGTGGACAAACTCATACGGGAAGGTCTGGCCCTATCATAAGAGAAGGTCGAAACGCCTGTCCTGCCAACTGGGAAAATCAGTTTGTTAAATTGGGTACAGAATTTTTCCCCATGACCGACTATGGCATTTATTTTGTCCTGCGAGACTCAAACGACGGCGGGTTATTATCTTTTGAATCTTCCAGCAGGAGTCATCGAATCACACAAATTGAAATTCAAGGACCTTTTGTAACTCCACATTTTCCATTAAGCAACGTTCGCTATGGCGGTAGCAGCAATGTTCCTCTAACGTACGATTGGGACGGAGAAATTGTCATTGACAGTTCCAATTACAAGGAGTATGAGCTATCAGGTGCTGATTGGACGAGAACTACAAACCCAGGCATGCGGGAAAGCGTCCGATATGGAAGGTCGAACAGCGTTTTAGAGTATTCCAGAAGACTCAACTATACTGGAATTCCCAAGGTAATTGTAATTGACGAATTAATCCCAGTTCAGTATGGTAAGATATCTATTCGTGTACATTTAGCAGATGGACGAGTAGGGGATTATTTTGACTGCTGTGATGTACCTATGGAAGGAATCCCTGTTCATGCTCTGGATATTGGAGACTATTCTGGTGGTATAGAATATGGGAAAGATTGTGAATTTACAGCAACCATTTTAGAGCACTCCACAATACAAAGCGTACGACAAGTGAATGATGCTGTCGTATTTATATGGCAAGACCGCGGTGTAAAATCGCGCTACAATCAAGAAACATTAGAAGGAGCCGGAGATGGTTGGGTTACCATGGCACCAGAATCCTCAGAAAATTCCGGATACTCAACAGCGTACTCTTCTTCCGATGACCTAAATGACGATGGAAAAATATCCTTTAATGATTTCGAAACAGAAATTATTGGAAGCTACGATCTTTCTACCAATACCTGGGCAGGAGGAATGATCGATGCAAGGACATTCCAGCGTAACCAGGGAAAGTATACCTTTGTTCTATCGGAACAGAATCGTTGCATTATAGATTCAGTTGGAATGGACTTTAACGAAAATGGTATCATCGATGATCATGAAATTCTTCCTGTATATATTACTGCCTATAAATATGGAGACGACAACAATAGCAGAGGCTTTGGACCATTGTATCCAAACCCTATGAATTACAAATATTATTCTCATGCGGTGTATTTATCAGGCCAGAACATTGCTCCTGTTGGGTATAGTAGTGGTCCTCAGAAAACGTATGAAATTGAAATTTCTCCCTCGGTTCTAACCGCAGGAGTATCTCCAGAAAGTGCTTTCCAAGGGCAACCTTTAACAATTACGGTGAAAAAGTCTAATGGATCGCCTGTTGATTTAACAGAAAATGGATCTTTGAGCACAGAAGAGGTAGCTGCTCTATTTTATGATGACACCCCTTTCAATTTGCCAGATTACTACTGGGTACGTACAAATTTTCAAAATAGCTCTTCAGACGCTGCCAACAATCAAGATTTGTTCCAGAAAAAAATCGTCGAGTATGATTTTTCCGGTGCAAAAAAGGGAGTATACGTTTTTAAGAATTTTGTTGCCAACGATAAAGGAACATTCAAATTACGTGTTATGAACAAAAGAAGAAGCGATTTTGGATCGACAAACATAAAAGTTGACCTTCCTACCGTGGAGTATCAACTTTCACCTTCTGCACCCCAAGGAATGATTCCAGGCGAATTGTATTCAGTAACTGCTACATTAAAAGACGCTCTAGGTAGTGTAATTCGAGGAACCGATGTTCATTATTTACCCTATGCAGCATCACCAAACGGAGAATACTCTCCTGCATATGTAGGAGTGAAGAACAATGAATCCGAAATGAACTGGATCTCCAATTCTGTTGCATACAATATGTCCATTGACCTAGAGAAACGGCAGCGAAATCAAGCAGGCTGGTTTGGCCCAGGAGCTATCTATAACAGTCCATATGTTGGATTGGTACATGTAATGGATCAAGATAACAACCAAAGAGTAGACCACAAAGATAGCCTTGTGGATGTGAATGGTCAGGTAGAATTCCTTATTCCTGCTTGCGGTGAAATCAATTACGGTGGTTTTATAGGATGTAATCAGCTTTTAAAACAAACAGGATTAAGCGACGTAGCAGGAGGTCAACCCGAGGATCATGGTGGTAGTTTATCCAGGCGATATCGTCCTGATGGCACTTTCCACATTGATTGGTTTGCATTTACCCAAGAGAAAATGATTGGAAAACCACTTGAAATTCGTGCATATGACGAAAACAAAGAACCTCTTCCAACAGTCAGTTTTGATCTGAGCAACCATGATTTGATATCGGGTTCCACCAACCGTATTCTCTTGAAAGTTAAAGAAGCTGGCCCAGGATTAAAAGGATTCCACTTCTACGAAAATAATCAGAAAATTGCATCTGCTGATTTTGAAACCGTTCAAGATTTTGTTGAGGTAGAAATAAAACCTTCCCAGTCCGGTGAAGGAGTGATTACTGTCAAAGCTGTGTATCAGTTTGATTCAATGGAACAATCTTTTGAACAACATTGCATGGCATTTGATGTGATTGCTGGATTAAGCGTATCTATTGTTGAAGGAGAGTATCTCTATTCTGGAGAACGCTCCAAGGTTGTACTAAAAGTGAACCAAGCTTACAATGATGGACTAAAAGATACATTGTTAGGCTTGAAGGGTTCTGGAGTTGAAGAGTGGGAACCGATTGATTCGGATGGAACTGCATTGTTCTATTTCACTCCTCCCAATCCTGGTACCATCCAAATCTTGATCAAAGGATCTCAAATCTTAACGGATGCACCCACCATTACCGTTTTTGATTCACAGAAACCTCCATATCTGTTGATTAAAGACTACCCCGGCATCACTCGAAACACCACAATTACGCTTCATGGAGAAACACAAATTGGTTGTAGTGTTTTCTTTGGAGAACAAGAAGTATCTGTATCGTCTGAAGGACTCTTTTCTATACCGGTTGATCTTGAAGAGGGAAAAAACACCTTTCTTGTTCGAGCATTTAACCCAAGAGGCGTGAAAGCAGAACAAGAAGTTGTCATCTGGAGACGTACAAAGGGTCCAGATATTGAAATGGATCCCTTCCCTTCATCTCCTACCGACGACATGGAATTACTTGTTTCGGGTAAAGTTACTCCAGCTGAATCTGAAGTATATGTAAATGGATTGGAAGCAACTGTTGATATAGATGGAGCATTTTCATGTTTAATCCCTATTCAAACAGGTGAAAATGAAATTCGAGTGAAAGTGATTGATAGTATTGGAAATACATCCGAACTAACTCTAACATATACCTTTGCTGAAACCATTGTGATTGTTTTAACCATTGGAAGCAAGGCCATGATGATTGATGGCAAGAGTCAAGAAATGGATGTAGCTCCCTTCATTCGCAATGGCCGTACTATGGTGCCTATCCGTGCCATTGCAGAAGCATTTGGTGCAGAAGTAGAGTGGAAACCAGCTACAGAAACGGTTGAAATTCGCTTAGGAGATTTGTTTATCTCTATGCAGATTGGAAACCCCGTAGCAATGGTTGGTAAAAAAGTTACTTCCCTCGATAGCCCACCCATCATAGAAAATGGTCGAACCTTTGTACCCCTTCGCTTTATCGCAGAGAGCTTTGGTGCAGAAGTAGAGTGGATTGCAGAAACAAGAACGATTGTGATTCACTTTCAGAAATAAGAAACTTCCTTTTTAATGGATAGTATTAAAAAAGAGCCCTTTAAAAGGGCTCTTTTTTTTGGTTTGATTGAATGTTACTATTACTAAGTATTGTGAAAACTTACAGTCGTTCTCCAAAATTGTAGGAGAGGATGATTAAATCCACTCCGTCGACTTTTCCATCATCGTTAAAATCACACCTTGGATCATAGTTGGTATCTTCCTTTGTGGTTCCGAAAGCTTGCGCAAATAAGGCCAGGTCGTTAATATCAACAATACCATCACCGTTAACATCGCCAGCAAGATATTCTGTAACTAAAATATCCACCTCAGATCCAATGATGGGATATTCTTTTAACTCATTGGTTTTCGCTGAAGCTTTTTGTATGGCAAGTGAAGAAGTACCTTTGTTAATACCTATTAACGACAATGTGATAAAGGAACCACTACCTTGCAAGAGAACATCTGTATTCATCATAACTTTGATCACAACAATCCCATTGGCTTGATCAATTTCTTTAATGAGTGAATAATTTTCTTGAGGCATTTGTTGTAACATCAAGGATGGTTCTACATTTAGGCATTCTACCAGGATAGGATCATAGAGCACCTGGAATTCAATATAAGAAAGATTTTTTGCATCTTTGATTTCTATGTTTACGGGAGTCGGTTTTTTGATCTTTATCTGCGGATAGACAGGATGAAAATGCAAGGAAGCATATCCTTCTTGAATGGATAAAATGGATAATCGGAATTGTGACGTTCTTGTTTTTCCGCCACCAATTCCTTGTATACTCACAATATATTCCTGCGAAGCAAGAGATGGATTGACTTGAAAAGTAACGGTAACATTTTTTCCAAAATCTTTCTTTTCAAGAACAGCTGGTTCAATAGTATGGGTAACACCTTGAGGTAGATTTCCTACGGTAAGTGTGACAGGAGCATCCCATTTGAGACTAAAGCTGGGTTTGAACTTCATTTCAACTGAAGTACCTGCTGTTGCATATAATATGAAGTTAGGTTCAAGATTTAAAGAGAAATCGCCATCTGCTACCTGTATTTCCAAGGTGACAGAAATCCGTTTTGTTGTTTTATTGGCTTTTCCAAGTATGTCGAATTGGAATTCTCCTTTCATATCCTGAGTCGTTTCCAAGTGGAGAATTGCTTTTTGGCCTTCAATCAGAGTAGTTTTGGAAAAGGAGTATTGGATGTCTTTAGGGAGCTGTTCAATGGATAAGAAAACATCCTCGTGGAAACCATCAAAGCCAGCTATGGTGATTTCATAATTGGCGGATTCTCCCGCATAAATTTGTAGATATGTAGGAGTGACTTTGAGGGAGTAATCCCCTTTCATAGTTTCGAAAACTGTAATGTGATAAACAAGCTCTGCTCGTTTTCCTCCACCCTGACCTTCAATAACTAAATCAAATTCTCCTGGTTCTAAGCTTGGGCTGAAGTGCATACTCGCTGTTGTTCTGCCAGGACAAGGAGCAATTGGAGGATTAAAGGTGACTTCAATACCCTCCGGAGGAGCTACCTTTAGACCCATTGTGACAGGAGCATTGAACCCTCCTGTTTTTGTAAGAGAAATATCGGATCGCACTGTTGTTCCAGCATTCACCTCAAATTTTGTATTTACAGAGGACAAAGAAAATTCACCCGGCGCGACATTTTGAACACGTAACTGGATGCGAGTGGTTTTCTTAACAGTACCGCTGAATGCAATAATTAGAAGACTGTGACTACCAGTAGGAGTTTCTGTAGTAGTTTGGAGATGAAGAGAAGTTTCCCCGGGTGCTTTTTGAAGTTGAGCAGGGGAAAATTCATAATGCATACCTGCAGGCACATTTTCCAATTGGAACTGAACAGGGTTTTTCAATGGGATATCGTTTACTACGTTAATTTTAATATTTACGCTACCACCTTGAAATAGTGTTACAGATTGTGTTTCAGGAATCAATGTAAAACCAACACTAGAAGAGAAGCAGTACAGTTTTCCAGAATTTGTTCCAATCGCCACTACACCTCTACCTACTGCTGGGCTACTTTGGATTGGCGAATCCAAAGTTTTTTCCCATACAAGTCTTCCAGCTGTATCAAGCATGGTGAGTTTTTTATCCAATCCTGCAACAAGAATTTTATCTCCTGCTAAAGTTGGATTAGTTGTTACAGCACCGCCTCCAACAGAATAAGCCCATTTTTCTTCTTTGGTTTCTGTATCAATCTTACGCAGCTCTGCCATTTTCAGGTTTTGGTTCTTTTTTACACCAATAAAATAGACATTTTTTTCATCCTCATCTACCGCTGGAGTATTGGGAACTTCGTCATACGTAAGTATTTGCCATTTCATCGTCATAGAAGGATTTACACGATAGAAAAATAGGTTTTCTCCACCTCCACCAATGTAAATGCCCTCTTTACCAACAGCTGGTGAAGATTTAAAACTGGCTCTGAAACCATTAAATTTCCCAAATGGGAGTCCATTCACTGAGGATAGACAGTACAAATAGTTATCATAGGTAGATATGTATACACGGTTTTTATAGTAGGACGCTGAAGCATAAATGGGTGCATCATAGTCGTTCATCCAGCGTTGTTCGCCACCTTCGATTGAAAGAGCATAAAACTCACCAGATTCTGTCCCAAAGTATACTTTATCATCTCCAATACATGCAGTAGAACGAATACTAGATCCAACATTTCTGTACCAAATTGGCTTTCCTGTGTTTCGATTGAAACAAAAGAAAATACCATCTAGCGTCCCCACAAAGAGCTTGTCTTCATGTATTCTTGGTGAACATGTCCAAGGGGGAGGGTCATCCTCTTCTTCTTTTCCAATTGGAGGAAGAAGTCGATTGGATTGACCCAAATAGTAATCCCATAATTTTTCTCCAGTGGTTCGGTCAATGGCATACAATTTTGTGGAGTGTCTACCATCGGACAATTCTTTTTCTCCAACAAAGTAAATTGTATTGCCGATAATTGCGGGGGTACACCGAATAGCATCACTATCGGATTGATATGCATAACGATCTTCCAATTTACTGCTGACACTTTCTTCGGTGTAGTTGCATAAAGTATTTGTGTTACCAAATCCATTCCAGTCAAATCGTTTTGTTCCTTTAACTGTAATTGTGAATCGTTCGACTACTGACTTACCCCCTCCTTTTGCCTCAATGGCAAAAGAGTATGTTTCAGGATCTACTGTTACATCAACAACCATGATCAACTGTCCTGTTCCAGGGACTTGTAAGGAAGTAGAAGAAAACTTGGAACTAAATCCTGGGTGAGTGGATTTTAAGCTAAAATTGACAGCTCCAAAGAAACCATCCGGAGAGTTAACTTCCAAGTTAAATACAGCTGCATTTCCTGCATCAATTTCGATATTAGGAGGTTTTATACTTAAAGTGAAGGTGCCTTCTTCAATTTCTAACACTTCAATACTCAGGGAAACCTTTCTAGTGCGACCCAATGTTTCTCCAAATATTTCGATGAAATATGTACCGGGTTGTGTTTCTTTGTTGACGATTAAACGCATATTTGCTGTGGCATTACCACCGACCATTTTCACAATATTGGGACTGATAATGGTCTCAATTCCAAGGGGAGTTTTCCCAGCGCGTAGAAAAACATTCTGAGAGAATGAGGAAGTTGCGTTTATCTGGATTTCAATATTCTGCTCTTCTCCCTGGTACATAGAAACATTGGCAGGGGATAGCGATACACCAAAATCAATGTTATCGGCGAAACACACACATGTGCTTGAAAATGCTAAAATAATTTTGTTCTTCGTAATGATAGGAGAAGTATTGATTTCATTTCCTAATAAAGTTGAAAAAACCTCTTTTCCTGTCTCTGCTTCAAGTGCATAGAATTTACCATCTCCTCCACCAAAAACCACATATTCACCAGTTACTGCAGGAGAACTTACTACTCTACCTGGCACAGGGAATTTCCATTTCATCCTGCCATCTGTTCGTTGAATGGCTAGCATTTTTCCATCTTCATCTCCAACGAACAAATAATTCTGGGTTACAGCTGGTGTGGAAATGAAATTACCAATTTGACCAGAGCGCCAGATAATCTCTCCCGTATATGCATTGATGGCAAATATTTCTCCCTTTTCGCTTGCTGAACGAGTAGAAATGTACACAACACCATCAAGGTAGACGGGCGAAGATTTACATTCATCATTTGTTCCTATTGGAAGTTGTATTCCGTTTCGATCAAACAATGGTGTTAAGTCGCTGTAATCATAAGCATAAAGGCGACCACCAGAAGTAACCGCAAACACTCTACCTGCACCAATGATGGGGGAAGAGATGACACTGCCATTTAAAGGAATTCTTTCCAATTCACTTCCTGCAGCATTCAACACATACAAAAATTCTGTAGAAGTACCAAAAAAGATTTTATCACCATATACCAAACAAGAGCTGGTAGTGATTTGACCATAGGCAACAAACTTCCAGAGTTCTGTTCCATCGTCGCGGTAACAATACATATAGGAAGGTGTATCAGAAGATCCTCCGGTAGAGAAATATAGCTTTCCATTGCTATAGGTTGGAGCACCATAGGGAAGAGGATAGTTTAAAAAACGTTCCTCGGTTTCCCAAATCTTTTCTCCTTCTGCCGTGTCGATAGCGTATACTTTACGATTATCAGCCACAACATAGGCAATATTGTTTTGGACTACAGGAGAGGATGAGATCGAGCTTCCTGTCTGAAAGCGCCATTGTTCGAGCAATCCTTCTACTTGAATCAATTCAGAGGAAACACCGGTTCTTGATTCATTTTGATGAAATGTTGGCCAATCGCTTCCTTCTGTTGCGTATACCGAAGGAGTGATTACGCTCCAAGGAAACAAGAAACATGTGACCGTCAGTAAACAGGATAAGAATCCAGAGATTATTGTGCGAAAGAATTGATGGGTTTTCATGTATTATCCCCTTCCATTAAACAGATTCATTAAATTGTGAAAGCTGTTTTCGAACCAATTTTGAACCATATGTAAATTTAATATCGATGTTTTCTTTGGGAACACGATTTCTATGCTCTGATCCTGGGGAAACCATTCAACGGAAGCTTGAAAGCTTTCTGCAATGAATCGAAGTGGGACAACAGTTCTACCAGGAGGAATAGTAAAGGGTGCTACATCTAGTTTGATTTCTTCTGTGTCATCAATCATTGCGATATCATTGTTGAGCCACAAGTCAATTTTTTTGCGGAAAGGAGCTGAAATCTCAATTTTGATATGTTGTTCTGCTTCGTACCAATCAACAGAAGCCTTAAAGCTTTCAGCAATGAAACGTAAAGGAATAAGTGTTCTTCCTTTCTCGGTAAAAGGTTTGCAATCGATTGTAACAGGTTTTTGGTTAATATATGCAGTTTGATTTCCGATTTGAAGCCAGATAAAAATGGGCTCAAATACTTCCCGCATCAGGGTGTATTCTACTGTAGTAATATTACCAGCTTGATCCATGGCTTGAGCATTTATCACATTGGTTCCAATGATGAGTGGGCAGGTATGGAAGAATGAGCCATCAGCTTCAATGGGGACTGCTGAACCATTGATGATCAATTGGGCATTGTACTCGCAAAGACCCTTTAGGTCAATTGAATTGGTGAATACGATTTGTGGGATTTCATCAAAAGATAGAACTGGTGGTACTGTATCAAGTGTGAAAACAAATGATGCTGGATCAGGATCTTCATTTCCAAAAGTATCCCGGGACTTTACTCGGAAAATATACTTTCCATCTTCAGTGAGATGGAAGACTTTCGATGTTTCCGCCGTGAAGGGACTCCAAGGTTCGATATTGAGTTGATATGAGTAGAAAAGCTCTTCTGTTTTGGTTTGTATATCGTCTCCCGTCCAACGAAACTGTACAGTTGTTTGGTTGGTAATCGGATCGGGATGCGATAAAATTTGAGTTGATGGAGCATCTCGATCGGTTTTGAAAATAGTGTATTCCAGTGGAGTTGCTTCGGCTTGAATAGAATTTAGTTTTGCATCTAAAATTGAGATGTTGTCAATAAACAATGATCCAGAACCTAGGGACAATGTTTCTAATCGAAAGGAAAGTAGTGTGCCAGATCCCGATACACCACCATTGTCTTTGCCTTCTCTGGACAGTGCAATATGTAGATAAGGTCTACCATCTGCGGTTGTTTCCTTTTTAATGATGGAATTCACATGTACGTTGTTTGCTGTTAAAAAATTCCCAATTTTGCATGTTTCTTTTTCAATATTTGAAACGGTAGAAGAGTAAAACAGATGGAATGTTATTCCAAAAACATCAGAACCTGTTTCTATCATAAGATTGATAGTTGGGTGAGAACCGATTTCAATTTTATGGGGAGAGTTTTTCATTTCGAAATCTGTAGAAGAAAAGGATAATCGGGCCACATTGGCAGAGTAAGTTGCAAGATTGGTGGGCAAATAGAAACCAACTTGCGGATATGAACTAGCAGCCAAAGAATGCATGTCTGATTGGATTAGATTTTGTGTTTGCATAGAAGCTATAGTAACATCTCGATAATATCTTGTCAGAATAACAGAAAAAGGTTCTCCTCGCATAGCAGCAGCTTGAGCGCCATATTGTGGGAGACCAACACCATGGCCCCAACCTTTGCCATACACATATACATAGGATTGCTGGTAGCTGCTGGCAAACTTGGATTTTAATAGCGGTGGGGGGTCTTTCCATAGATTTTCAGGTGTATCTTGGTAAATACCAAACCAACTTGATTTTAGTCCGAAATACGATTGGAATTGAAGGCCTGTGATGTTGTATACTTTTTGGCCCGAGTAAATATTTACAAATTTCACCCGGTGACTGTCAGGGAAAGATTGAATTTGCCATTTATCAATACTTTGTGCAGAAACCTGACATTTTTCAAGTAAGAGCTGCTTTAATTCCTGGATAAAGCCCTCAGTGGTGTAATGTTTATACCAGGAGTAATGGGGAGAAATCTCTTCTCCGGGTGAATCAACGGGACGTAAATAGGGATAGGGGGAGCTACTCCAAGCATTGGCATTGCTCTCTGTCATTCCACCACTACAAGAATGAAATGGACTAGTGATAAGCTGTTGATTCCACAGTAAAACTAAATATTTGGTTTCATCTACAGCCTGATTAGTCCTTTTACTTTGCCTTGTTCCTAAATAAACCTGACAATAAGTATCATCTGTTACGTCGAAAAATGCTGTTGTTTTTTGTCTAGCAGCTTGTGCTCTTTTTAGAGCAAATGTTCGCGCAGTGATTGCTTGTGCCTTGAGTGCTTCCAGATGCCAACTTGCAGATATTTCTGCGGGTACTACACCTTTCAAGTATGTTTCCATGTCTACGTGATTTATGGCACAAAGAGATCCAGAGCCACTTGGATGAATCCAAATTTCACCATAATAGGAATAGTTTCCAAGATGGATAGAATCTTGTCTTGTGTTTGGACGGAATCGAAACAAAGGTGTGGTGGAAGATATTGGATTGTGAATTTTGTTTTGGATATAGATTCCAGTGTTTAAATCAAGTAAACAAATGGAAGTGTTTTTTGGGATCGAAACAATAGTAGATTCTGTGAATGTAGAAGAAATAGCATGATGGAGAAAAGTAGCTTCTCTTTCTGCATAGAATGGACCAACTCGTACACAAAAACTAGTTTCATCAAGGGGAACATAAAAAGATAGATTGGAAGAAGAGAAATATGTTTTTCGAATCTCCTCGATATTTTGAATGGAATTATTTTGGAGGGGAATTTGTACATAGTAGATGTCTGAAGCAGCTAAACAAGTTGAAGCTATATAAGGGGAGGAGGGTTTGCCAAGAAAAAAAAACGATTCTTTATAAGGATGGTATAAGTATAGGGAATCTGTGGATTGGAGTAAAATTCTTTGTGAAGACTGTTTAACGCGAACACGAAGGATATATTGATTTTGATTTTCAGAACCAAATGTATAGTTTGATTGGAATACATTCAAAGGGATGAAAAACAAGGTACAAATCAGGATGATTAAACTTTGTTTCAGCCACATATAATCACCTCCCTTCGCTTATCAATAAACGAAGTATTGCAATAAAAGGTTACACCAGTGAAACGAAACCAATCTTTTTCAACTTTTTGTATAGTATATATATACAAAAGTTTTAGGTAAAACACAACATTCAATTGTCCCTTTTTCTTGACTTTAATACGAGTTATCTTACCATTATTCAAAAGTGTTAATTTGATTTAAGTAGGGCTTTTATCTCTTGAGAAGGGAGAGTATAAGCATGTTTAAAGGTAAATTGTTGCATGTTATGCTTGCTATTGTTTTATTTGTGGGTTCTGTTTTTTTCTCCGTTCATCCGAACAGCAGTTACGCGGGTGAAGGGAAGAAAGTTATTGTGTATGTTGAAAGAGCAGTCGCAGAAGATTTTAAAAGAGGCGGCTTTGATGTTCTAGAGATGTACGATACATTTTCTCTCTTCAATGTAACGCCTACGGAAGAAGAAATCCTCAAAGTCAGAAATATTCAATATACCGAAACCCCCGATATCGACAAGATATTCTACGGTGGTTTTGTGTTTACCTCTGATGGAGCTAAGAATATGGTATATCCATCTGAAGTAAGCAAACACCTCGGTACAATGTCTGACGAAGGATTGTTTTTACTTCAATTTACAGGACCTGTAAAACCAGAATGGACTCTGGCAGTTCAATCGCAAGGAATTGAAATCATTTCCCCATTGCAATACTCGGCCTATTTAGTGAAAACTACCCGAGAAAAAATGCCCGGTATTAAATCTCTTCCTTTTGTTAGGACGATGGGTCAAGTCCCTGGTTTTTTGAAAGTTTCTCAAGACCTTCAAAATCAAGCTTTAGAAGCTACAAATATTGTGGCTACTACAACAGAAACTTTTAATATTAACCGTTTTCTTGAAATGTCGAATGTTAAAGAAGGTGAATATCACTATTATGTGAGTTTTGGAAGAGGACATTTGCATGTATTTAACTTCCCTCTTTCAAAATTAAATCTTCTTTATACAGATTCTTCCGTTCTCTACATTGAAGAAATGGTTGAGAACACAATCAGCAATCAATATGCCGCACAAGTAATTAATGTTCGCGATTCCGCAAACAACAACAATTTGCCTGAAGGCAATATTGGTGACCATCAGGTTGTAGCTGTTGCCGATACTGGTTTATCTACTGGTGAAACCGATAGTTCTATGCATCCAAATTTCGGCACAAATGGCGATAAAGTAGTAGGCCACTATAGCTACAACGTTGGTGGTGACCCAGCAACCGCTGATTGGAGCTGTTTTATTTCTCCTTTAGGAGCAAATACTCACGGCACACACGTTGCAGGTTCAGTATTGGGTGATGGTGATACCTCTCCTGGTGGAAACCATAAAGGAATGGCACCGGGAGCTGAAATTGTTGTGCAAAATATTGCCACTACAGGAAGTTTACGAGCTGTAGCACCACCTGCTTTTGATACTCTTTTTGGGGATGCCTATAGTTCTGGTGCCAGAATTCACACCAATTCTTGGGGCGGTGGTGGAAATGCATATGGAACCAGCGCTGCAGATATTGATTCATTCATGTGGAACAACAAAGACTTTTCTATTCTCTTTGCTATGGGAAATAGCGGACCAAATGCTGGAACTATGACAGTACAATCCAATTCTAAGAATTGTCTTTCAATAGGTGCTTCTCAAAATAATACCGGTGGATTTAATCCTGACTGGATGGCATCCTTCTCTTCCAGAGGATTAGCAGCAGATGGTCGTATTAAGCCAGATGTTGTGACTCCTGGTCAAACAGTTTACTCTTCCGTTACTACCGGATCAAAGACTTCTCCCAATCATACTTGGTCATCATTCCAAGGTACCAGTATGGCAACCCCTGTTGCAGCTGGCGCTTTAGCTTGTATCCGAGAGTTCTTTACCCACGGATCCATTGTGACCGACTATCGCGATCCTAGTTCTGCTCTATTGAAAGCTACCATGGTGAACGGTTGTTATTTTGTGGGTATGAAAAATCAAACCGGTACTGGTCTCGTATCTCCAGATGGAAACATTGGATGGGGCCGAGTTGATGTAAAGAATTCGATTGACCCACAAGATGGACTTCGAGCTAAGTTTTATGATCATCCTATGCATTTAGGTTTGATGTCGGGTCAAACTCATTTTATGCCTTTCCGTGTAGCAGACGGAGTATCTCTTCCTCTTTCTATTACTCTAGTTTGGACCGATGCACCAGCCACTCCTGGTGCCAATCCAGCTCTTGTTAATAATCTTGATCTCAAGCTTGTTACTCCAAGCGGAGATTACTATTTTGGTAATCGTTTTGATGCAGAAGGTGCATCATCACTGAATCCAACCTCTCCAGATGCTATCAACAACGTTGAAGTCATTCGCATTCCAGAACCTGCTCCAGGACAATATCGTATTGAGGTTATTGGTGCCAATATTACCACAGGTGTTCAACCTTTTGCTGTTGCCTATTCTGGAAATGTCTTTTCTGGAAGTGATCCAGAACCTCCCCCAATTGATGAAAAACTCACTCTTAAGGTTACCCCAGATTACCGCGACGTACTTCGCGGTTCTGATGGAGAATATAACGCTAGTGTAACTTCTATTGGAGTTAGCGGTGATGTAGTACTATCCATTGAATTCCGTCAATCTGGAATTTTCAAACAACCAGCAGAACTTGGCCTTACTTACACCATTACCCCATCCACCTTCCCTATTAGCTCAGGTCTTACCTTAAGTTCTCAAATATCAATTAGTACCACTACAAATACTCCCCTGGGTTATATTGATGTGATAGTGCATGCTTCCACACAAGGATATGCTGCTGATCCAGTTACTGTTGTTATGAACGTAATAGACGAGCCTTATTTCTTGATGAAATTTGAACCAGCTTCTGTCTACGTTCGCCAACAAGAAACAGGTGAAACAACTATCAGCATTACACCAATGTTTGGATTCTCTGAACAAGTTGTGTTTGACGACATCTATGGGCTACCCTCCAACTGCGAAATGACATTTAAACCAATGCCAACCGGACCCAACACACAATATCGATCAAAAGTTACAATTACTACAAATCTAGATACACCGATTGGAACTTATGTGATTTCGGTACGAGGTAGAAATATTACAAGTTCCAGGGATGTATCTGTGTACGAAACATTCAAATTGATTGTTTCCCGACGAGTAAATGTTTACAAAGCAGAAGTATATTGCAAGAGTGTTCCTGAAACAGTTGATGTAGGCGAAGAAGTCCGATTCCGCTTTCAAATGAAGAATACAGGAAATGAACCTCTTATTAACAATATGCTTGTATTCCATATGGATCCAAGTTTAGAATTCCTGTATAGTGAACCCGCTGCAAATTATTCAGATGGAAAGCTTTATATGGGAATTCGAGATCTGAATCCAGGTGAATGTTATCCATATGCTTGTGCAAGTATTGGTTATCCTGGAATATCCGATAGAGATGGTGATTATATTGTCATCAAATGTCGCGTAAAAGATTCCAAAATGAATTCCGATGCTGCTTCTTATCAACTTCAAAATACCGTTGAAGTTATATCAGATCCAGCCTATAAGCGCACATTTTCCATTTGTCCCGTAACTGTTAGACCAAAACAAGCTGGTGAATATCCACTTTACTTCAAAGTCTACTTTGAAAATTTAGATTCTGATGGAGCAATTCAAGCAGGTCAAGAAGTAAAAGTTAAATTTCAATTACAAGGTGGATCGGGTGATTATTTATATAGCTGGGACTGGGCTGATGGGAATATGATTCAGGATCAAAAAGCAGGCATTGAAGAAATTCAATTGCAACATACATATACCCAGAAAGGCCTGTACAGGATCATTATTACTGCTCGTGATTCGAAAGGTAGATACAAAAAAGGGGAAGTTCTTTTAAGAGTAAAATGAAACTTTTCTCCTTTTAATAGTATTATAATTAAGTAAAACTAAATGAGAGCCTCTGCAGTTTGAGTGTAGAGGTTCTCATTGATTTCTTCGAAAGGGGTGTCTAATGAAGAATTTAAATCGTATTATCGTTGTCGTTTTGGGAGTTATGTTTGGGTTTGGTGTTCTTTTTTCTCATGGAACTACCAATGCAAAAGAAACTGCTGTTGCACAAAATACTTTCTTTAAGCCTTTATTGGTATTGTCCACTGCAGAACAAAACAGTGTGTTTTTTTCGTTTACAAATACAGCAAAAAAACCTAGTAAGTTGTATGCAAAGCTAACCCATGAATACACAAAAAATAGTGATTCTGAATGGATGGTACAGTTCTGTTATTCCAATATTTGTTTTCTTGATGAAGGAGAATCTCCAAATGTTGTGAATCCTGGAAAAAAGGAAGCAATGCATGTCCAAATGTCTCCTTATGTTGCAAAAATTGGGGATACGATCAAATGTACATTAGAAGTATGGCCTGTCGTTGAACCTAAAAATGTTACAAAAATTATGTTTTATGGGGTAGTTGTAGACGAGAGTAAAGTTGAACTACGCATTGACAGTACACAGGCCAAAGTGAACGATAAACCACAAACTCTTGATTCAGCTCCTTTTATTCTAAATGGACGTACTGTTGTGCCATTACGTTTCATTGGAGAAGCTTTGGGTGCTGAAATTGGATGGGACAATAGTCAAAGAATGGTAAGCTACAAGTTGGGCGATGAAATTCTTTACTTCTGGATCGATAGAAAAGAAGCAAAAGTCGTCATTGGTCCTTATTTTGCCAAAACTATACCACTTGAAGCTGCACCAGTAATTCGTAATGGAAGATCTTTTGTGCCTGTTCGAGTTGTATCTGAGCTGCTAGGTGCAAAAGTCGGTTGGGACGGTACTACCCGCACGGTAAGTATTGATTTCCCTGCACCCTCTGAACACTAAGATTTACTAAAGGGGTACATATGACTGTTAAGAAAATTATTTCATGGTTTCTCTGCTCATTATTGTTTGTAGGTCTTGCTTATCCTATTGAAAGGAATGTCTCCGCTTCAGAAACTCATGAAGAAAGTTCGATATCAATTATAGGTGGCGGTATACCTACGGGCATGTTTTTTGCACCAACCTATTTAAATGTTCAACAACAAAGGCTTTATGTTGCTGATTCTAAGAATAACAGGGTTCAAGCTTTTATCCGCGGAAATGTTTTCCAACTTGCTTTTGGCGGATTTGGTCAAAATGAAAGAGAATTTGATCAACCAGCAGGAGTTTGCACAACAGAAGAAAGTCTATTTGTTGTTGACTCATTAAACGCCAGAGTCCAAATTTTCGACTCCAAAGGAAACTACAAATCTCAATTTGGATCTTTTGGAAGCGAAGCTGGTAACTTTAATACACCAACCGACATTGCTACTGACGGATCAAAACTATTTGTCCTGGACACCGGGAATTCTCGTGTTCAGATTTTTGATATAGAAGGAAAGTACCAGTCTTCTTTCGGTGCTCAAGGATCGGAAGATGCCCATTTCAATAGACCTTTGGGGATTGAAGTTGCAAAAGGAAAAATCTATATTGCCGATACTGGCAATAATAGAGTTCAAATTTTCTCTGATTCCGGTACATTTGTGAGCGTATTTGGCTTTGGTGGAACAGAAGAAAAAGCATTTCATCAACCAAAAGGAATAGCATTCTACGAAGATAAAGTTTATATTGTGGATTCAGGCAATAAACGTATCCACATTTACGATGAAAACGGAGTATATCAATCCGTTGTTCCTCTACCTGAATGTGAGAGTCCTTACGGAGTGTCTATTCTCGACAACAAAATTCTGGTCTCTGATATTTCTACAAATACCATTCTTGCTTATACATTTGAAGGTCGACAAAATGGTTTCTTTGGACAAGAACTTGATGTTGCTGGTCGTTTTGTCAAACCAATTGCAGTATCTACTACTGAAAAAGAAATTTTCGTTTTGGATGCTCAACTTAAAACTGTACAAGTATTTGATGAACACTTTGAACCAGTAAGACATTTTACCCAAGCCGAAATGAAAAAAGCCGGGCTACTAAATCCTGTAGACATGTCTGTATATGCTGATCATATCTATATTATGGATGAAATGAAACCTGCTATTTGTGTGTTTACCACAAGCGGTAGTTTTGTACGCAATATTGGATCGTACGGTTCTGAACCTGGAACTTTTATCTCTCCCCAAGGAATTGATGTTACCGATGGTAAACTATATGTTTCCGATGCAGGCAATTCAAGAGTCCAAGTTCTAGATTTACAGGGAGAACCCATTTTAACCTTTGGTTCGTTTGGTTCAAAGAACAACCAATTTTTTAATATGAAAGGGATCTCTGTCCAGGAAGATTCAATTTTCGTTTCTGATTCAGGAAACTCCAGAATTTCTGTTTATGATCTTGAAGGAAATTTTCAACGATCCTATGGGAAAAAAGGCTTTGAAACAGGAAACTATTTTGGTCCCAATGGAATACATGTAGATGCTTCTGGAAAAGTCTATATTGCTGACATGTTAAACAACCGTATTCAAATACTTAATTCCATCACGGATCAATCAAAAGTTTTTGGGCAATTCGGCTCCATCTTCCAAGATCCTGAAAATTATGCAAAAGGAAAAACAGATTACCAATACGATTTAATTCCTGGATATTTTGTTTACCCAACCGATGTATCGGTGTTCCAAAACTATATTGCTGTAGTAGATCCCTTTAATGTTCGTGTTCAAATGGTTCCCTTTGCAGCAGTTTTTGAAGCCAATCCATTAAATGTTACTCCTGATTTTCTGGATTTTGGTTCTGTTGGTTCTACGGCCAAGGTTACCAGATCATTCATGCTTCGCAATACCGGCGGAAATTACATTGAAGGAAATATAACCTGTGATCAGAAATATGTTTCAATCGAGCCCTCGCATTTTAAGGGTTCGTCTGAAGAAGTATCTGTTACTGTAGATGGTTCCTTACTCAAACCAGGTGAATCCTATGAAGCTACCATTGTGGCAACATTGTTGGATGGCCAATCTCGAGAACTTAAAATCATGTTTGCTGCGAGTAGTGAACCAGATTTTTATGCAGAGATTACACCTTTCTATGTTGCTTCTCCTGAAGAGGAATTACGCGTTCCTATCAAGATTCAACCTCAAAATGGTTTCAAAGGATTAATTACATTCTCAGCCCTAGAACTTCCAAAGAATACAATACCTACTTTTGATCCACCATCGGTGAATCTCCCGGATACAGATACAACATATTTAATCATCAAATCCTCTTCCGACTATATTGAAGCCGGAGAGTATCGTATTGAAGTAAGAGCTGATTCATCTGAGGGTAATAAATCTCATCGATTGAATTCTACTTTTGTTGTGAAGCAAAAGCTTGATTTGGTTCCCCACACAGTTTTGGGAGAGCTCTTTACAGCTACCTGGTGTTTAAACTGTGTGTACTCACATATGGCTATGGACCAACTTTACGAGGAAATGGGAAAAGAGACCGTAACTTTTATTGAGTATTATGTTCAATCTACAAAAGACCATCCTATTCCACGTTTGTCTTGGATTGAAAGTGAACAACGCATGAAATGGTATATGTCTGACCAAGGACTCCCCACCATCTTCTTTGACGGAACTGACTACCTGAAAGGTGTATCAACGGACAACAACACCCCTGAAGCTAAAAGAGCTCGTATGTACGACGATTATCGGAAAAAAGTAGTCGAGAAATCCAAAGAATCTTCTGCTGTGACCATATCTGTTCGAAGCATTTTTGATTCGAAACGTAGAATGGGAAAAGTTCATGCTTCAGTCAATGCTTTGGACAATCTTCCCTACAAAAATCCACATATCTATTTTGCGGTTATTGAAAGCAAAATACCTTACTCTGCCGTGAATGGTGATGAATTTCATCACTTCGTATTACGTGATTTCATTACTCCTGTCAATGACGATAAGTACGACTACCTTGGCACTCCCATGAAACTCGCCTCCGGGGATACTTTTGGCACAAAGGGTGATACATTTGAAATTGATGTAGACTTCTCTCTTCTTGATTTCTATAACTTGGCTAATATCTCTTTGGTTGTTTTTGTGCAGGACAATGTTACCAAAAAGGTATTACAATCTGCCACATATCCCGTAAAAGTCATCAACTATCGATCTTTTGATGTCGTTTCCGATGGTTCTTTGGTTCAGAAGAAGACCAAGGGAGAAACTGGTACGATACAATTTGATATTATCAACGATGGAACAGTCCGTGATTCTTATCAACTGCGTGTTTTAAACAAGTCTTTGAACAAATGGAACTACAAACTGTCCATTGAAGGCAAAGAACATACAGGCATGGCACCTAAAATCACTTTAGATGCATATCAAACAGCTACAGTACAAGTAGATTTTACCATTCCTGCAGATGCCACTGTCAATGCAGATCAAGAGTTCTTGTTCCAAGTTGATTCTCTGACTTTCCACCACAAAAAAGAACTCAAGGGATACATTCAAGTCATTGAAAGTCGTCCCCCTGATTTTATTATGGAAATTGAAGAACCTGCCGACCTTAATCTAATGGCTGGAGAAGACCAATCACTTCAAATCCGTATCAGTCCTGACCCTTACGTAGAAGATCCTGTTGAGTTAACTCTTTTAAATCCTTCTACCGATCTAGACTCATTTGAATTTTCTCCTCCTAGTGGTGATTTACCCCTCGACTCTACTCTTACTTTCTCTTTTGTTGATACAACCACTGAAAAAGATGTTGATCTAGTGATTCAAGCCAAAGCCGGTACTATTGTAAAGACTGCTGTTGTCACGATTCATGTTCTACGTAATCCCGATGCAGTACCTCCTCAGCTGAAAATTGCATATCCCTCTGACAATCTTCTCACTAACAAGCCAGATATGACGATTACAGGAATGACTGACCCAACTGCAACTCTTACCATCAATGATACCCCTGTAGAGGTAACCAAGAATGGTTCCTTTGAGCATGCAATTACCCTTACGGAAGGCTCCAATGCCATTGTTGTTGTTGCCACCAACCGCAAAGGATTAACAACAGAAGAAACACTTACAATCCAACTTGATGTTACTCCCCCAGCCCTTACTATCGATACTGAAATCCCCGAGGAAACTTCTAAACGGGAGATTACCATCACTGGAAAAACTGAAACCAATTCTGTACTCACCATTGGTGACCAAGATATCGTTTTGGAAGAAGATGGCAGTTTCTCCTACACTGTAAAATTGGTACATGGCTGGAATGGAATCTACATTACTGCCGTGGACAATGCCTCAAATAAAACTTCATTAGAATACAATGTTACTGTTATCAACAAAATTGTATTGCAAATTGGTAACGAAATTGCTTCCGTAAATGATGAAGAAGTTGTTCTTGAAGCAGCTCCCTACATTAAAAATGGCCGTACTATGGTTCCTATCCGTTTCATTGCTGAGTCTTTGGGCGCTGAAGTTGGATGGGATGATGCTACTAAGTCGATTACTATACAGAAAGAGAACATCACTATTTCTCTAAAGATCGGTAGCACAGAAGCATTTTTGGAAGAAGAAGATGCAATTGGTCGAGAAAAAATCACCTTAGAAGCCCCTCCCGAAATTGTGAATGGTAGAACTTTTGTACCACTACGTTTTGTAAGTGAAGCTTTCGGGGCTACACTGGACTGGAATGGCGATACCAAAGAGATTACGATCAAACAGTAAAACTGGTCGAATTTACGTGCAATAAAAAAAGCGCACCTTGAGGGTGCGCTTTTTTTATTGTTCTTGATATCACAGAGAAATAATACTCTTGTGTATTGCCTCTTTTAACTCTTCAATCCCATGGTTATGAAGTGCAGAGATAGAAATGATTTCTTGAGTAGTTGTTTCTTGGAGCTTATCAATTGACACATCAGGATGGATCTCATCCATTTTGTTTAAAACAAGAATCGAAGGGATATTGTCAGCACCAAGATCGAACAAGGTCTGATTTACTGTTTCATAATGATGAATACACTGTGGATCGCTAATATCAATCACTTTTAATATTAAATCTGAGAGCAGTATTTCTTCCAAGGTACTTTTAAATGCTTCAATAAGCTCATGTGGTAGTTTACGAATAAAACCAACCGTATCATTAAACAAAATCTCTCCAATAGAGGGATTAAGAAAACCTTTTCGAGTCCTTGTGTCAAGTGTGTGAAAGAGAAGGTTATCGGTAGGAAGATCTTCTTTGGTCAAACAGTTAAAAAGAGTAGATTTACCTGCATTGGTATAGCCAACTAAGGAAACAATAAACAATGAAGATGAAATTCTTTGACTCCGGACGGTATGACGCTGCTTTTCGATTTTTTGTAAAGCTATTTTTAGTTTTTTTAAGCGGTGGTACAATTGTCTTCGGTTGAGCTCGATCTTCTTTTCTCCTGGACCTTTTCCTCCAATAAAACCTGCTTGTTGATCCAAAGATGAATGCTGATCAATTAATTCTGCCTTTCTTCTTTGAAGGGTTGCAATTTCAACTTGAATTTTCCCTTCTTTTGTGGTGGCACGTTTAGCAAAGATTTCTAAAATGATTCTTGGCCTATCAAGGACAGGAATTTTGTATGCTTGTTGCATGTTTCGGATTTGCGAGAATTTCATCTCATCATCTACTGATATGACATCAATCGAACCATTCTGAACATATTGCTGGAGTTCTAAGAATTTACCTTTTGTTAAGTAGTTTCTTGCATCGGGCTTTTGCATTTGTGTGATAAAAATGAACTCAGTTCTTATGTTGAGTGTGGTCAGGAGGGATTCTAGCTCCTTAATTGTATCTATAGAGTCTTTTCGACCAATAATAACAGTTTTTAAAGTTCTACTTTCAGTTTGATTTTGAAGCATGTAGAAGAATTTCCTTTGCGTGCTCTAGTGCTGTTGGAGAATTGATGTCTCCACCAATCATTCGGGCTATTTCTTTTACTCTTTCATGGGAATGTAGTTCGTGAACCGATGCTATTGTTGTTTCATGATCGGAAGATTTTTCAATAAAATAGTGAGAATCACTATATGAAGCTATTTGAGGCAAGTGAGTGATGCATAAGGTTTGACTGGAATTACTGATCGTTTTTAGCTTCATACCAACTTTGTTACCAGTCACTCCGTTGATGCCCGTATCAATTTCGTCAAAGATATAGACAATGTTCTTCTGGTCATTTTGCTTCAGGGTTGCTTTGATTGCCAGCATGATTCGTGATAACTCACCACCTGATGCAATTTTATTTATAGGCATCATAGGTAGACCTGCATTGGATTGAAAATGAAATGATATCTGATCGATACCACTTGTATCAACTTTAACTTTCTTAGCATCAAACGTAACAAATAGTGGGTCATTTTCCAATGCTTCTTGCGTGGAAAATTGAATGCTAAATACTGCTTTTGGCATTGAGAGTTGGTGTAGATTATTCTCAATTTCGGTAGCTAGTTTATTGCTTGCCTCCATACGAATGTTATGAAGTTGTATACAATGTTTCGAAAGATCGTTAAGTAACTGCTTTTCTTCCTTTAGTAATGCTGAGATATTGTGAGTTTGATTTTGAATCTCTTCCAATCTTTTTTTCTTGGAAGAGTACACTTCTTTTATTTCTTCATAAGAGGGTCCGTATCGCGATCGTAATTTTTGTAATACATCGATGCGATCTAACACTTGTTCTAGCTTTTCAGGGTCATAGTTGGTCTCAAGGGTTACTAACTCTTGATGAAGCTCGTGAGAAGAGTCTTTAATGATTGAATTTACGGTTTCCAATGTTTGCAAATTGCTTGAAGCATTTTTGGAATATGCCGAGATAGATGCTAACGCTTTTATACTTTTTTGTACTAGAGTATTTGCTGATTCTTGATATTCATCTTCTTCTGTTAGATAGCGAAGTGCATTTTGAATTTCAGCAATGAGCTCTGAATGATTTTCCAGTTGGCTTCTTTCTTCTTGAAGACTTTCCCATTCTTGGGGTTGAATTTGTGCAGACTGTATCTCTTGGATTTGAAACTGAAGAAGTTCTTCTTCTTGCTGCATTTCCTTTTCTTTTTCCTGTAACGATACTCGTTGACTAATGACTTTTAGAAGCTGGTTACGCAGAGATTGAATTTTTTTTACAAGGGTGGTAGCATGATCTCCAATGAAAGTATCTAAATATTCCAGCTGTTTTTTTGGGTATAAAAGGGAACCTGTTTCTCTTTGGCCATGAAAATCAATCAAATCATAGCCAATTTCTTTAAAAAATTGCAATGTACTCATCTGTCCATTAATTCGTGATCGATTTTTCCCTTGGCTAGAGAAGGTTCTTTCTAGTACAACAGAGTCATCTTCTTCGTAGTCGTACCCTGCTTCCTGAATTTTCTGGAACACTCCTAGAGGAACTTTAGAGAATGTGAGACGAACGTAGGGGCGAGTTGTTTCTTCACCCATGGCTTCTTTTGGTATGGAGTGGCCCAATCCAAACAGAATTGCATTCATCAACAGGGTTTTTCCTGCGCCTGTTTCTCCGGTGAAAACATTTAAACCGTTTTTTAACCCGATGGAGATGTTTTTTGCGATTACGAAATTCTGAATAACGATTTCAGTGAGCATTATATACCCCAGCTAAACTTGTGATTCAAGGTATCGAAAAAATTTTTCTTTTTTAAATGGATAATGCGAAGCTTTTTGTTTGATTTTTTAATTTGTATGCGATCTTTGTCGATGATGGTATTGCTAAAAAAACCATCAACGATAAGAAGCGTTGGCCTTTGATGGCAATTTGTGCTGATGGACACTATCATCGAATCTGGTAAGACAATACACCGACTACTTAATCGATGTGGGCATAGCGGATTGATGATAATGTCGGTGCATCTTGGGTCTAAAATAGGACCACCAGAGGATAGAGAATATGCTGTAGATCCGGTGGGGGTAGAAACGATAACTCCATCACCACGAAAGTTGGCAATTTTATGTTTATCAGCAAAAACATCTAGGGAGATCATTTTTGACATCGGTTGTCGTTGGAAAACCAAATCATTTACGGTATATCCAGAACAACATATGTTACCATCTCGAAGCATTTCATATTCTAGGGTTATTCGATCTTCAATATGATATTTTCCATGGATTAAATCATGGAGAGAAAGGAGAACTTCTTCTTCTTCGATTGTTGTCAGAAAACCAGTATAACCATAATTAATTCCGATGAGAGGAGTACTTGTATGAATGACACTATGAGATGCCCGTAAGAATGTACCGTCTCCGCCAATACTGATAAGAAAATCTAATTGTGGTTGGATATGTTGGTCAATAAGAGGTTCTGAAAACAGATGCTGTATATCAGCATCAACATAAACATCAATACTGTGTGCTTTTAAGTATTGAATGATCTCATTGGCAATGTGAATCACTTCATCAATCTGTTTTCGAAAAAAAATGCCAACCTTCATAAACTATCCTTTTCATATGGTCAAATGATATAAGCTTGTATTCCTCCATTTTCGATAAATAAATCAGAAATTCAATGTTACCGTTTGATCCTAAAATGGGAGAATACGTAAAGCCAATTGGAAATATTTTGTGATCGAGAAAGCACTGATATGACTGGTGCAATGCTTCCACGATAATAGAGGTATCTTGTAGAATACCATGGTGTGTTTTTTTTGGGCCAACCTCGTATTGGGGTTTCCAAAGTAATACACCCTCAAGCGTAGGAGGAGATATTTCTGTAAGCTTTGGTATGATAAGACTTGAAGATATAAAGGAGACGTCCATACAAAAAAAATGAAAAAGGGGATCAAATAAACTTCGATCCATTGATCTTGCATTACAATTTTCAATAAGAATCACGGAAGAATTTTGACTTAGGGATGGGTGTAATTGGCTACTTCCTACATCTAAAGCGTATACGACTTGAGCACCTTTCTCGAGTAAAACTTGAGTAAAACCACCAGTGGAAGATCCAATATCTAGGCAAATTTTATTTATCACAGAGATTGGGAATACATCAAATGCTTTTTGAAGCTTACTTGCACTTCGACTTACCCAATATTTATCCTGATTTGATAGTTCGATACAATCATCCAAGGAGCAATCTTTGGAGGGCTTTCTACATGGGATATGATTTACAGAAACATCCCCATTTTGGATCATCATACATGCTTTGGATCGGCTATCTACAAGATTTTTGTGAACTAAGAGTTTATCCAGTCTCATCAGTTTCCAGTAATGCCATAATAGACTGTACTGTAAATCCAGCTTCTTTGAGCAAGTCTGCTCGTGATTTTTGTGGTGAAAAAGGTTCTTTTAATCCAATTGAGGTTACTTTGCATGAAATGTTTGGGATGGAATTGAGATAGTTTTTCACCATTGAAGCAAAACCTCCTACTTCAATGCCATCTTCAAGGATTACCATTTTGCTACATTGTGTAGCAATTTCTTTCAATGTGCTTTGATCAAATGGTTTAATAAATCGTGCATTGATAATCCCAACAGATAGATTTTTGTCGGTCATTTTTTGTCGAACTTCCCGACAAAGATTCTCGAAAGGTCCTACAAAGACGATATATGCATCTTTTCCTTTTTCTAACACGATTGATTTTCCTAATTGGATGGGAGGGGATGAATCAACGTTTTGGGTTTTTTCTTTAGGAAATCGAATAAATGTAGGCATGGTGCAATTGTTCAAAGCCCATTGAATCATAGATTTTAACTCGGTACCATTTGCAGGTGCCATGATAGTCACATTGGGCAAAGGCAATAAGAAAGAAATATCAAAGCTTCCTTGATGAGTTGGTCCATCAGCAGAAACTGCACCAGCTCTATCGACTGCAAAAATCACAGGCTCGGATTGAATGCAGCAATCATGAATGACCTGATCAAATGCTCTTTGAAGGAATGTTGAATAGATACCCACTATGGGCTGGAATTTTTTATGTGCTAAACCTGCTGCTGTTGATACAAGGCATTGTTCCGCTATTCCGACATCCAAGAAACGAGAAGGATATCGACTAGCAAAAGAAATCATGTGTAGGCCTTCGCTCATGGCTGCTGTAAGAGCAATCATACGAGGATGTTTTTTTGCATTCTCAAGTAGTGCTTCTCCGAAATAAGTAGAAAAAGTTTTTTTGTTTTCTGCAACTCGAATACACTCGTTTTCCATAACAAATGGTGGGGAGCTGTGAAATTGAGTACAATTATCTTCAAAATGCGAGAAGCCTTTTCCTTTTTTCGTAACAACATGGACTAAACATGGTTTATTCTGTTTTCGAATTTGGCGGAATATCTCACTTAATACTTCGATATTGTGCCCATTGTAGGGACCAAAATATGTGATTCCAAATTCTTCAAAAATGGACCGGGGAATAAAAAACTTTTTCATTGCCATTTTTGTTCGTTCTAGAAAAGATAAAACACTTTTTCCCATAACGCCCATTTTACTGAGCTGACTTTTTGTCCGATTGTTTATAACTCGATAAAATACACTATTGCGAAGGCGATCGAGTTCGTGAGAAAGGTATCCCACATTCTTGGAAATCGACATTTCATTATCGTTCAGAATGATTGTAATAGGTAGCTTATGATGCCCAATACAATTGATTGCTTCAAAATTTTCACCGCTGGTAAATGAGCCATCACCAACAACTGCTATTGTGTGGGAGGGATCTTGAAGAATTTTTTTTGCATATGCAAATCCGAATGCAAGCGACAGGGAAGTTCCAGAATGTCCTGCAATGAATTTGTCACAAGAGCTTTCGTGAATATTTGGATAACCGCTGATGCCTTCTTTGCAGCGTAGTGTATGAAATTGATCCCATCTCCCTGTCAGGAGTTTAAAGGGATAGCATTGATGACCGACATCAAAAAGGAAGTCATCTTTTTCCGGGTGAAAAACCTTTAGCAAAGCAACAGTTAGTTCTACTACGCCCAAATTTGATGATAGATGTCCACCATTTTTTGAAACTGCTTCAACTATTTTTGTACGAATAGTATCGCATAGTGATAACAATTCTGAAGAAGACATAGTGGGAATAGACGAATAGTGCATATTATGGGATTTGATGGCGTAACCATTGGAAAATATCAAGAAATCTCTGTTTATGTTGAATGGATGCCTTATTAATCAAGGATTCTGCAGTACTTAATTCATCATTGAATACCTGGAGCATGTCGTTTTGAGAAAACAGCTGAAAAGCATTGGATTTTTCCTGCTTATTCTGGTGGTCATGAAAATCATCCGCCAACTGAAAAGCGTTTCCAAAATGAAGTCCTATGCCTTCAAACAATTGAAGGGTATCTTCTGCTTGTTCTGCACAAATGCACCCCATCATAAAGGCAGCAGAAAAAAGAGCAGATGTTTTGTGTTGAATAATACTGAAAAATGCTTTTTGTGTAATCTCAAAAGCACTTTCCTGGTAACATTCCATTGCTTGCCCTTCAATCATACCTACCAATCCACCTTTTTTGCTTAAGACGTTGATAAGGCGTAAAGCAGAAGATGCTGGGAGAGTTTTTGATGGGATAGAAGAAAGGATTTGAAATGCAAATCCAAAAAGAGCATCTCCCGTCAATAATCCAATGTCTTCTCCGTAAAGGGCGTGGGTAGTTTTTTTTCCTCGACGGTACTCGTCATTGTCCATACAGGGTAAATCGTCGTGAACAAGAGAGAAACTGTGGACCAGTTCAAGGGCACAAGCTGCTTCGATGGCTGCATCGTTTGAGGCTGAAGATAGAGCTTCAAATGTATCAAGTACGATTACTGCCCGAAGCCTTTTTCCGCCAGAAAAAATGCTATGCTCCATAGGAGCATATAGTACAGATGAAGATTTCATTGATGACATCAACGCGAGCAATCGATTCTGGACAATTTCTTTTTTTTGAAGCCAATCTTGGGTAAATGAATTATTCATCTTTGATCTCCTTAGGGGAAATGCATATCTCATGTTGACGATATTTCCTAAAGATAGAGCCCAGTATTCCATTTACGAATTTTCCAGAAGGAATTCCACCGTACACTTTCGCCAAACGAATAGCTCTGTCGATAATGATTCCAGTTTTCATTGTGGGTTCAAAAAGGAGCTCATAAATGCCTATTCGGAGAATGATTTTATCAATCAACATGACTCGCTCTACTTTCCAGTTGCTTAAATGCTCTGTCATTATTTTATCAATTTTTTCTTGATTTTTATAGATGTTTTCTGCAATAATGATCGGAGCATCCCCAAAGTCGATGCGATTTTCGTGTGCAATATCTTCTTCAATACGGCTGTTTAATGTTGGGATGGAAGCACTATGAAACTCCTTTTGATAAAGCAGGAGTAATATTCGTTCGTGCAGCCGTTGATTAAAATGTGCTTCCAAATTTTGTGTCATATTATGATAGTGAAACTCTCTCTAAATAGTCTCTTGTTCTAGTGTCAACACGTACAATGTTCCCCTCTTCGATAAACAAAGGAACCTGTATAACGACACCCGTTTCTATTGTGGCAGGCTTACTCCCGCCCTGGGCAGTATCACCACGAAGTCCCGGATCAGTTTGTACGATTTTAAATTCCATGCTGGCAGGGAGTTCAATTCCAATAGGACGATCTTCATAGAAAAGCATATCAACGGTGGAGTTTTCTAAAAGAAAATCAGCTTCTTCCTTACATTCATCTTCGGTAAGGTGGTATTGTTCAAAGGTTTCCCGATCCATAAAGATAAAGCCATTATCTTTGTACAAGTATTGTACTTTTTTGTTTTGCAGGTAGGCATCTTTTATTTTTTCATCAGGTCGAAACGTTTTTTCCATTGTACTTTTTTGCTTTAAACTTCGCATTTTTACCCGTACAAAAGGAGATCCTTTTCCTGGTTTAATATGTTCAAATGCAGTAACAACCCACAATTGATCTTCATATTCGCATGCTTTTCCAGGCCGTAACTCGTTCGCTGTTATCATGATATCCTCCAAAGGAGCAGATTGTTTTCAGAGCATTATTATATCAATAAACACAATATATGGAAAAGAGGAAATTTACTATTTCGTAATGATTTCTTTACCTCATTATGGTTTAATATCAACAACTAGTAATAAAAACTTTCAGAATAAACTTTCAGAAGGGAGTTACTGCATGGTATCAAAAGAAAGAACTGATCAGAATTTGTCGAAGAAAAAAGACAATGATCAGAAGACAAAACAAAAAGAAAGAACACCAGGTATCTGGTATCTTGTTGCAGGGCTGATTGCTATTTGCTTTATGATTATTGGAACTACACACATTTTCCCTGGTGTTGAAAACCAACTACCTGAAATTTACAACACCGCTCTTACCTTATGTTTATCCTGTATAGGACTTGGGCAGATCAATTTTATGATTCTAGGAACGATGTTTTTTGCCTTTGTAGTATTCATGCTTTTGTATGGCTTAACAAAACATGATAAATCAGGAGAATGCAAATGAAATCGAAAGAAATACGGAAAAAGAATACCAAAATACTACATGCCGTCCAATGGATCGGCTTTATCTTTGCTACATTTGGATTTTACTGGCTTGCAACGCTGAATCCTATTTATTTAAAACGTTTCCCAATGCCATGGTTGGTATGTTGGTCTGATCCATTAACACCTGGAGCTTGTCCAGCCGGCACTTTGCAGCATTTCCTAACCATTGGGGGTGGAGCAATTCCCTTCTTTGCCATAGGTATGTTAGCCTTGATTGGAGTTTTCTTTGGCAGAATGACATGTGGCTGGTTATGTCCTTTTGGTCTCCTGCAAGATCTCAGCTACAAAATGAAAAAATATGCAAAAATAATCGTTTTAGTTGTTCTTGCTGTCATTATTGGATATCTTTGTTGGACTGCCCCGATGTTTTCTGGTTATATTAGTCCACGAACGGGAAATTTCACTAGTTTATCACTAAAAGATTTATGGGCTTACGAACGATATTCCAAGTTTTGGACATATTTTATTGTGCACATTCTTCTTTTTGCAGCCTTGTTCTCACTATTCTTCTTTAAGTTTAAGAAATTTACCATCAGCAATAAATTGGCTAATTGGGGTCGGGCTTTCTTTTTCATCGTTCCCTTCATTATATTTCCCTTATTGGTTTCAGATCCCCACTTAGCTACTCGAGGACCCTGGTTCTGTAAAATATGTCCTTCTGGTACTGTGTTTGCAGCAATTCCACAATTTTTAATCAATGCTCTCCCAAAAAGTAGTTTTCCTTTCCTAGGATTACCACAGGGATCACCTTTCATTCCCTATGGTATGTCCAGCTACCAAGATATTCGTAGCATGGGACAGGCAATGTTTGCTATTAAGATTTCTATGCTGGTATTGTTGTTATGGGTGACTACTCTATCCAAACGAGTTTTTTGTAAGTTTGCATGCCCGATTGGAACTTTCTTTTCCTTTTTCACCTATTTCTCTTCTATACGAATTATCGTTGATAAAGAAAAATGTCGTGGTGAAAGTTGTAATATTTGCAAAGCTGTTTGTCCCATGGACATCAAAATTTATGATGAAGGATCTTTGTCTCATTGTATTGGGTGCCTAGAATGTGTTAATCGATGTCCTCATGAGGCAGCTCAAATTATCCGTCCTTCGTATTTCAATTTCCTTATTCCCCGATCGCGATATACCATAGCCACAGTGCCTTCTCAAACAGACGATTCTCCCGTTTCTACTCAGTCCCAATAACACACAACATATATGAAGCTTCGCTTTGCTCCATCTCCCACGGGCGCTCTCCATGTAGGAAGCGCCCGTGTGGCCATATTAAACTTCTTATTTGCGCATCATTATCATGCAAATCTTGTTTTACGGATCGAAGATACAGATTTGGAAAGGTCTACAAATGAAAGCGCACAAGATATTCTCCAGACTCTTCAATGGTTAGGAATCTGTTTTCAGGAAGGACCATATTATCAAAGTCAACGCACAGATCTCTATCAAAAATACATCCAAATTTTGCTAGATAACAATCAGGCATATCGCTGTTTTTGTTCTTCTCATGATTTGGAAGAAATGCGCAATAACCAGATAGAAAGACACGAGCCTCCCGGGTATGATGGTACATGTAGCGATTTAGCTATTGATACTGTACAAAAATATTTATCTGAGGGAAAGCCTTATGTCGTTCGATTGCGCGTTCCCAATCGAATGTTGGAATTTCAGGATTTGATTAAAGGAACGGTATCTTTTGATGGCACATTAATCCCAGATTTTGTCATTGCCCGGCAAGATGGATCGCCTACCTATCAGCTAGCTGTTGTTGTAGATGATTATGAAATGGGTATTACACATGTCATTCGTGGAGAAGATCATGTATCGAATACTCCGAAACAGATAGCCATCTATCAGGCTTTGAATCTACCTCTTCCACAGTTTGCCCATATACCCTTAATAATTGGACAAGATCGCTCTAAGTTAAGCAAGCGTCATGGAGATACATCTATCAATGCATACCGAGAAAAAGGTTATCTCTCCGATGCACTTGTCAATTATTTTGCACTTTTAGGAAATTCTCACGATCCGAATCAGGAAATTCAAAGTATACAGGAAATGATTGATCAAACCAGTTTTGAAAACCTATCTAAATCTCCTTCTATGTTCGATCTAAACAAACTAACATGGATGAATCACTGCTACATCCAAAATCTACCTCAAGAAGCTTTTCTAGAAATGCTAGAACCTTTCACGAATGGCATTGCACTACCAGAATCAACCATTCAAGAAATTGCTCTTTTATCACAAACCCAAATGAAAACACTTCAATCTATCCAAGAAATTTGTAAACCATTTGTTCAGTACACCATTGATTGGTCAGAAAAAAATACACGGAAACTACTAAAAAAACCGGAGTTAATTGGTTTTTTAGAGCAATTTTTGAAGTCTATTCAAAACCTGGAAGAATATTCGATTTCTCAGCTAGAGGAAAAATTTGACAACCTTCTTGCAAAATGGGAGATAAAAAAAAGAGATGCTATACAAATTATTCGGTTTGCTGTCACTGGTAAGTTGATTTCTCCACCTCTTTTTGATACTTTATTCTTGATTGGACAACGAGAGAGTATAGAAAGAATGAATCAATTTTTACAGGAAGTAGTATGCCAGAGACAAGAAATCCGAACGGAAAAGATATAGTTAAACAGAAGAAATCCCGGTGGAGAAGATTTTTTAAATGGTTTGGAATCATTGTTGGCGTCTTGTTTGTATTGGGAGTGATAGCTTTTTTTGTTGTAAAAAATCGACTAGAAGTCTCTCTACCAAGCATAAAAGATATTGCTGAAAATCCTCCCGTTGCTTCCCAGATCTTTGACCGACATGGTCGATTTATAGCGAGTGTTCAACTGGATGAGTATCGCATTAGTGTACCCATATCAGAAATTTCTCCCTACATTCAAAAAGCTGTTGTAGCTTCTGAAGATGAACGTTTTTATCGTCATACCGGATTTGACTTGATAGGAATAGCCAGAGCTTTTTACCACAATATTAAAGAAGGTGGTATAGGTCAAGGTGGCTCCACGATTACTCAACAACTGGCAAGGGACTTATTCCTTAGTCTAGAAACTTCCTATGTTCGGAAAGTTAAAGAGATATTACTAGCTCTTGAGCTAGAAAAAAAATATACCAAAGACGAAATCCTGGAATCCTTTTTAAACTATCAGTATTTTGGCCCTAGTCCTTCTGGTAGATGTTTTGGTGTTGAAACAGCAGCTCGGAATTTTTTTGGAAAGCATAATCGCGATGTAACATTGGCCGAAGCAGCCATTATTGCTGGAACTTTAGATGCTCCCTCTTTACGGTCCCCGTGGTACGATCCTGAAAATGCAATGAACCGGGGAAATCTTGTGCTAGAAAAAATGCTCCGTAACGGGTTTATTAATGAAGATGAATATAACGCAGCATATATCCAGGGTATTCAACAAGACATACCTAAGGATTCTCAAAAAACACCTGGAATAGTATATTTAGGTTCTTTTTCTGCCGAAACAAAAACCGAGTCAAAGTATTATTTTGTTGACTATATCAGAGAAGAAGTACAAAAGCTTTTTCCTGAAGGAGAAAAGGCTCTCCTACATGATGGTTTAAAGATTTATACAACACTCGATATCCGCGTGCAAGATATTGCCGATGGTGCGATGCAGAAAATTTTTTCCGAAGCAGAGAAAAAGAGTCAATTCAATCCAAATCTAAAGGATGTATTTAATGTTGTTCAACCCCAAGGTCAGATAGTAGTTCTAAAACCTGATTCTGGTGAGATATTAGCAATGGTTGGAGGCCGTGATTATGCCAATACAAAATTCAACCGATGCACTGCATTACGACAACCAGGCTCTTTGTTTAAACTTTTTGATTACACCACTGCAATTGAGTCGGGCGTATGTGGTACAGGGACTATCATCACCAGTGAATCATTCCAAATGCAAGACAATGAAAGTGTATGGGTTCCAGAAGAATGGACAGATGGAGATACTTTTTTTGGACCTTTAACTGCAAGAATGGCCTTGGTAAAATCTTCCAATATTTGTGCAATTCGAGTTGCACAGTGGTCTGGATGGTCTCGTGTAGCATATTATGCTGAAAAAATGGGTATTCAAAGATCTGTTTTACCAGTACCCTCTATGGCGATAGGAAGCTTAGAAGTTAGTCCTATCGAAATGGCCACAGCCTTCGGAGTTTTAGCCAATGAGGGCTTACGCACTGATCCAATTAGCATTACTAAGATAACAACACACAACGACCGCACTCTTTTTACCTACGAAAAGCTTCCCATTCGTGTGATACATGAAAGCTCTTCAATTTTGATGAACGATTTGTTTCAGTCTGTTTTTTATAATACTGCTGGATCAGCTGTTCCTTTTGATGCTGCTGGAAAAACAGGGACAGCTGAGGACTTTTTAAGTGGCTGGTTTACCGGTTATACGCCTGATATTGTCGCTTGCGCTTGGGTTGGCCGTGATAGTGCTGATGTCAAAGTACCAAATGCACGCATATGGGGATCTTCTTTTGCAGCTCCTATGGTGAAGGAATTTCTCAATCAATTATACAAAGCCCAATCCTTTTCAAATTGGGATTCTACGATATATTTAGAAAAGACTCCATTCAAAAATACAAACGAAGAAATTGTCGGAGCAATGCTATGTAAAACCACAGGTTTGTTAGCAAACAATTTTTGTCCCGAAGACTTGCGCACTGAAAGTCGTTACAGACAAGGCTATTTACCCTCTTACTATTGCAATGTACATCAAGAACAGTTTGTAGTAGTCAATATATGTCCACTATCGGGAAAATTAGCAGGTGAGTGGTGTAAAAATCCCATCGAGAAAAGATTTTTAAAAGGAACAGAACCAAAAGAGATATGTGATGTTTGCAAAGTACCCCTCGAGCTGGAAATGTTTTCGGGTATTCTTGAAGAGAATAAAGCGTATCAAGTGGGAAAACCTGTTGAAATGCACTTTACAATTAACGAAGAACTAGGTAATCGAATTGAGATTTATATCAATAACCGAAGGGAAGTTATTCTTTCTGAAGAACCTTGGTTTTATGAATGGATTCCAGATCAAATAGGAGAAAACAAAATTATTGTAATTCTTCGAGACCAAGAAACATTTCTGTATCAATTGAATGTCAATGTGGATATACCAGAATAATTCTTACCACAAACTAACAAAGAAAAAAGGGAATTTGCTTCACACGATTTTTATTGTCTTTCTGTCTTTTTTTTGTATTGCAATTGTAGCGTCTGTTTTTCTCTTTGTTAGAATTTATGATCAATATGCAAAAGAACTACCCAAATCAGAGGATATTGTTATTACCCGAGAAGAATCATCCAGTGTCTATGATCGGGACGGAAATTTACTGAAAGTTTTATACATCACAGAACAAAGACTGTATGTACCCTTGAAAGATATTTCAAAAGCAGCACAGAACGCTGTTGTTGCCTCTGAGGACGAAAGGTTTTTTCTACACGAAGGAGTTGATTTACGAGCCGTTCTTCGAGCAGTATATGTGAATTTTCTTTCCGGTGATTTATCAGAGGGTGGTTCAACAATTACTCAACAATTAGCAAGAAATGTATTTCTAGGACAGGAAAAAACATTCACTAGAAAACTTAAAGAAATGATCCTGTCATTGAGAATTGAATCAGTATACAAGAAATCAGAAATTTTAGAAATGTATTTGAATCAGTGCTATTTCGGAGAAGGCTGCTACGGTATTGAAACTGCTGCAAGAAAGTATTTCAATGCAAATGCGTCTGATCTTGATATTGCTCAATCTTCGATATTGGCTGCAGTTCTTCCTTCCCCTTCCACATTGAATATCTACAATTCTTTCGATCAGGTGAAACTTCGTCAAAAAGTTGTCCTTCAAAAAATGGTAGCCAATGAGTTTATTACACAAGAAGAAGCTGATCATGCATACCAAAAAAAGATTTCTGTCTTCGAAGGTGTCAGCATAAAAAATAACGACATTACTATTGAAAACGGGCTCGATTACTTTATCGACTACGTTGAAGAGTACGTTATTGACCAATTGTCTGCCGATGAGCTGTACAAGGGTGGTCTAAAAATATATACGACAATTTCTCAACCCGTCCAAAAAGCATGCTATGATGCTATGCAGCAAGTATTTGCGGAAGGTGAATCAAGTGGTGTATTACCAAAAGAACGATTTGACTCATTAAATGTAATCCAACCCCAAGGTGCTGTTGTTGCTATAGATCCACAAACAGGAGAAATCTTGGCAATGGTGGGGGGTCGAGATTATGAAAACACGAATTACAATCGATGTTTAGCCTCTAGACAACCTGGTTCCAGTTTTAAAGTATTTACCTATACTGCTGCCATTGATCGAGGTATCGTAGCACCAGAAAGTCGCCGAGTGAGTGAATACATAAATATTGATGGATGGAAACCCAAAGAATGGTCAGGTAGTTATTTTGGAGCGATGTCAATTGAACGAGCAATTCAGATTTCTTCCAACATTGTTGCCGTTAAAGTTGCTATGGAAACTGGTTTGAATACTGTGATTGAATACGCCAAAAACATGGGTATTAAAACTGACCTATTAGCAGTTCCTTCCATCACACTGGGGTCTGTTGATGTTCGACCAATTGATATGGCATCATCTTTTGGAACAATTGCCAACAGTGGAAAACACATCGACCCTGTAGGCATTTTAAAGATTGTAAAATCTGGAAATGTTGATCCTATAGTTATTTATCAACCAGCTGTAAACCAAGCTGTTTCTCCTCAAGCCGCATGGATTATGACTCAGTTACTTCAAAAACCTATCTCGCCTGGTGGTACAGCTTCCTCCATCCGAGTAGCAGGTATTCATATGGCAGGAAAAACTGGAACCACTGAGAATTATAAAGATGGGTGGTTTGTAGGTTTCACTAAAGGTATTTCTATCGCCACTTATGTTGGTTCTGATTCAAAAGAAGTTGATCTATCCTACATTCGAAACTACGGTTCTGATTTTGCTGGACATATTTTTAAAAAAGTGATCCAAACTATTTATGATTCCTCCTTTCCAGTTTCATTTCGAAATGAGCCATGGGAAAAACCAGAAGGAATTGTATCGATTAAAATTTGTAATGAAACGGGTAGAAGAGCAAACAGCACATGCCCCTATCATTGGGAAACTCGCATAAATGGACTTTATCCTTTGATCTGTAATAGACAACATGTAACAGAAGAAGAAAAGGAAGATGAAAAAGACACCGAAAAGGAAAAGGAAGATCCTTCAAAAGATAGCAAAACAGATCCATCAAAAGAAGATCCTAATACTAAGCAAGATGGGAACCAACAACCCTCTCCAACTCCAAACGATCCACCTGTAGATCAAAAGAAACCAGCAGAACCAAATCATTCCTTCCAAAAACCGTTTATTTCAGACACTGGAGATTTTTCTATTAGCTTTTCTTCTCAAGTAGTACAAACTAATTCACCCATCTCTATTGAGTTTTCAGTGTGGGATCCTCAGGGAAATAGCATCGAGTTATACATAAATGGGTCTTTAGTTGCCATTCTAAATGAGTATCCCTATCGTTACACTTTTATACCTCAAATGCCAGGAGAAAACATGGTGCAAGTTATTTTGCGCGATGCTTCAAATGGAATCCTTGGCAACAAGATTATTCCAGTATATGTTTTTGCAAAATAGTTCTACTCTAAGATCTGGGCTTTTTATTGTAATAGAAGGCATTGACGGCTGCGGTAAAACGACGCAAATACAACGGATACAACGTTGGATGGAACAAGAGAATATAGCTTTTTGGAGTACGAAAGAGCCAACAAATTCAACGATTGGTGAAGTAATTAACGCATCACTTAAAGAAAATCAGAACCAATACTCCCCCCTGGTGCAATTGTTGCTATTCACTGCGGATCGTCTTCATCATATTGAGAAAATTAATCGATATCTAAAAAAAAGCATAAATGTGATTTGTGACCGTTTTTTAGATTCTACATTTGCCTACCAAGCTACAACAGATTCATTAAAAGAAGTTTTTTCATTTCATGAAAAAAGAATATTGGAAACATGCAAACCGGATGTAACATTATTTCTTGATGTACCCGTGGATGTAGCTATTGAAAGAGTTCATCAACGAGGTTTCATAGAGTGTTTTGAGAATCGAGAATTTTTACGTTCAGTCCGAGAACGTTATTATGAAAGAATCCAAAAGAATCCACAGGTATATCAAGTAATTGATGGTACTGCGAAACCTCAAATTGTATTCTCCAATATTCAGAATATTTTGGTACAATATATAAAAGGAGACAAGTAATGAAGCTATTGATCTCAATCATTCAAGAAGAAGATACAAAAAACGTTGTTGACATTTTACTGAATGATGGCTTTAAAGTGACTAAACTTCGCAGTATGGGTGGATTTTTGGAAGTACACAATACCATTCTGCTCTCTGCTGTTGAAGAAAAGTGTGTCGACAAATATCTTGAAATCATTAAGAAAAACTGTAAGAGTAGACAACGTTTTGTAGAGAACCTTCCCCTGAACATTCTTGAAGGAAGTCCTGGGTATACTCTGCCTGTTAAAGTAACAGTTGGTGGAGCTCAAGTCTACATCATTAATTTGGATGATTACAAAAAGTTTTAATGGGTCTACAAAACGTAACCATTGGGCATGATGATTTAAAAGAATCATTGCTGCGTTATTTACGGAAAAAGCCGCAAACCAATACCCTCCTGTTCTCAGGACCATCGGGTTCGGGAAAAAGCTACTTTCTCAAAGCATTTGCACAGGATTTCTTATGTGAATCTCCATCAGAATTTTCATGCGGAATATGTAGCAGTTGTAAAAGTTTTCATATGGATAATCCTCCCGACCTAAAAGAGTATAACAAAGACAAGGGCTTGTTAAAAATTCAGCAGGTGCGTACTCTTCAACAAGATGCATTTCTGCATCCAGTCTATGGAAAGAAAAAACTGATTGTCTTGTATGAAGCCGATGCAATGACATTAGAAGCAGCAAATGCCCTTTTAAAAATTCTTGAAGAACCAAACCACTCAACCTGCTTCATTTTAGAAACAAGTAAACCTGATAAAATTTTAAGCACGATTCGATCTCGATCTATCTCATTTCGTTTCACGCCCTACACAAACGAAGAGATGAAGGCTATTTTAGAGTCCACTAACCAGACGTTAGATCCAGATTTTCTCCATTTACTCTCATCTCTATCTTATGGGAATGCTCATAGAGCTTTTCAATTGCTAGATCAGGAGTTTTTTGCCAAACGAAATGAATACTGTAAAAAATTTATTTTACTGTTATCGGAAGAAAATGTTATTCCAGAATTCCACAAAAAAATGGAAAAAAAAGAAATGTTACATTTTTTAATCGAAGCTCAATCATTGATAGAAGATATCCTCTGTTACTCTTATAGCCGTCCTGAAAGAATGAAGAATGTAGACCAGGAAATCATCATTCATGAACTAGCAGAAAAGTGGGATCCACAAATCATGATTAAGCTGCAAAAACTGTTGCTTTCCTGTGAAGAAGTTATAGATTCTTCCATAGTTCAATACGATAAGCATATGTTAAAGCTAATCATGGATAGTAAAAAAGTTCTTTTTGAAAGAAAATTGTAACACTTCACTACAATGATGGGTATACTAGTTGTATACTCTTTTAAAAAAAAGGAGCCCATAATGAAAAAACAAACCATATTTTCTATGGTTTTGGTTGTGTTTGTTTTTTTGGCTGGTATTTTTCCGACAACTGTAAAAGGAAGTACTGAACGAATAAGTGTATCTTTTTATTCCGATGTTTGTTCCACTGCTCAACTTATTCCAGTCGTGATAGAATTTCAAGAACCTTGTTCTTATCGATATATACGTGATTTTTTTCATCTCTCTTCATTATTTCAAACTGAAGCGGAGATAAAAAAAGAGTATGAAAATACTTTACAAGCCAATCAACTTTTTTCCATTCAAAAATGGCAAAAGCAAGGAGTTGGCATTTACGTAGATCACCACATTACACACGTGATGAACGCAATTGTTGGGCAAATCCGTGGAGTTGATTTGCAACACGTCATTAAGGATTCTTCCGTTAAATATGTTTTTGACAACCGAATTCAATATTATCCAAATCGCTCTATTGCTGCATACACTACACAAGTTGAAGAACTACGTGAAGAATTTCAATATACGGGGAAAAACATCCGAGTAGGAATTCTTGACTCTGGTCTTGATAGAACCCACCAAGACTTCAGCCTTGACTTAGCTGATGCAAATATTATTGACGAAGAAGGATATGTAAAACAATCCCGTGTTTACAACGGAGAAGATTTTGCTGATGGAGATTCAGATTGGCATGATGATCTACCTGCCGGGATGCATGGATATGGTCATGGTACCCATGTTGCTGGAATTGTTGGAGGAAACTCCTGGATCCATGATGACTCCATGGGTATGGCTCCAGCAGTGGAATTTTGTATCTACAAAGTTTTTTCCAAACAAGCATCTGGTGCTAGAAATATTTTAGCAGCAATTGATCGTGCTTTTACTGATGAATGTGACATTATCAATATGTCTCTTGGGCATAGTGGAGGTTCTGCAAAAGGTTCTTCTTATTACACCTCACTAACGGAAAACATAAAAGAAGCAATCGAAAGTGGAGCATTCTTTGTTGTTGCATCTGCGGGAAATGATGGAACTAGAGGAAGGAAGCTAAACTTTTCTGCTGGTTCTCCTGCTAGTACTTATGAATTCCTAAGCGTTGCTGCTTCTAACGATAGACCTTTTGAAACTTTTCTGGTCTCTTATGACGGAGAAGAAAGAAGTATGAATTTTACACTATCCCCGCACTGTGGTCCTTTCACGAACGAAATTTTACGCCAGCCCATCGTTCCCTGCGGACTTGGGAAAAAAGAAGATATTCCAGACTCTGTTCAAGGCAATATTGCTCTTATCGAAAGAGGTGGGATGACATTCCGCGAAAAAATGGACAATGCTAAAGAAAAAGGAGCCATTGCTGTCATATTGTACAATCATAGTGCTGGATTGATTACTCCAGCTCTTACAACTGGTGATGAGACTATTGAAGAAATTGATCCTATTCCCGTATGCATGATTTCAAAAATTGACGGCCATTGGATCTTAGATCATATTGAAGATGAATTTGAAATGCGGCTTAAAGAAGGAAGACAAATGACTATTGCCACATTTTCTTCCTCTGGTCCTACAGTAGATGGTTTTTTTAAACCAGAAATTACTGCGCCCGGAACTGCTATTTTATCCTGTTTTCCTCAAAATACTTATGCTAAAGCCGGAGGAACATCAATGTCAGCCCCAGTTGTTACTGGGCTTAGTGCAATTATGAAAGAAGTACATCCCCAGTGGAATTTAATGCAAATGAAATCAGCATTTATGAATACTGCTGAAATTCTTATCAATCCTTTAACGAATCATCCAATTGCACTTTCTATGCAGGGTGCAGGAGAAGCTCGTTTGGAAAATGCATTACATACTCCTGCTTTCATTGAACCACAAGCTTGCGTTGTTCAACCCTCTATTGTCCAACCTCAGGGAGTATCCGGCAAAGAACCTGTTTCATTTACTCTCCACAGCAACTCAGATCAAACTGTAACCTTTCAATTGTCAACTGAAATCTTCGCTCTTATGCCTCAAGAAGAATTTCCATTTACTGTAACATTTGATAAAGAGATAATCACACTAGAACCTGGTGAAAAAGAAAGCTTTACCGTACGTTTTGTTATTGATGAAAACACAGCTCCAAGAGACCATTATGATGGATTAATATGGCTCCAGGATGAATTGCTCGATCAAAAACTACATATACCCTTTATTGTGTATCCACAAGGTATTCAAAGTATTGACTCTCCTATAACCAATCTACTTGTTGAACCAAAGGAGTGGGATTATTCTAGTGATTCTGTGGAACCATTAAAAATTGGTTTCTATATACACTCAGGTACAGAGCAAAGTATTGATGGAGAGACAAATTACAACAATTTTGCTAATGTTATGGTATCTTTAGTGGATGAGTCTGGACAGGAATGGGCTCTTATTGACACTCCTTCTTCACTATTGGCGGGAGATTATTATTATTTTGAATGGTCTGGTAAAACTAGAACAGGTGCTTTCCGCTTGTTTGATGGAGAGTTTTACATCAAAATTACTTTAGACGGATTTGTCTATAAAAACGGAGAACTAGTACGAGAAATATCGTATGACTCTATGTCTAAGGATAAAGATAAAGTTCATTTTGAAGTTCAAAATTCCCCTGTCCCGCTGCCTGAAAATATAATTATTTCAGCGAAACGCTTGTACCATATTGACGAGACCATAGATATGAAACTTCTATTAGAAGAGGCAGATCAGCTCAATGGCATAAGTTTTACTTATCGGTATGATGCTGCTGCTTTAGACTTTCAAGGTGTTACCTATGGTCATGACATAACACCATGCGAGCAAGATCAATTTGTTCTTGATCATGATATTGATCATGGAATCATCCAGTTTAGTATTCTTCAAGAAGAAGAGAACTGGAGTGGTGAGTTTTTACATATTGTTACCCTTCGATTCACTCTGAAAGAAAGCGGAAAACCACTTTTGTTTGATTTCAAAGAAGGTTATGTTTATAAACAAAACGTTGAGTCGGGTCGACTTAAAGCTTTTTATCCAGAGATAAAAGGAACAAGAAGAACGAATTACTTATTGTGTGATTTAAACGAAGATCGAGTTGTAGATAAATACGATTTTATCGAGTTTCAGAAATACTTTGATAGCTATTATGGCGATGAGAATTACAATGAACTATGTGACTTTAACCAAGATCATCGAATTCAAATTGAAGATTTGATCATTCTAGGATCTGAATATGTTCAAAATTAGGTGGTATGTATGAAGAATGTGTTTTTTTCCCTATTTGTTGCGATTTGTATTACCGGATTGTCAATTGCCCCCGTACAAGGAGCAATGTATGGTACTGAGAAAAATGGAGATGTGTTCATTGATCAGACTGTTGTTCAACAGCAAAATGACCCCTCTTTGGTACCAGTAATTGTTGAATTGTCCCAACCTTGTTTGGTTCAACAAAGTAATCAATATTCTACTATGAGTGCATTTTATCAAACCAATCAAGAGTTTACTTTGGACCTTTCTCTTGAACCAGCAATAGTGTCTCAACAAAATGACTTCTTGTTATCTCTTGATCATAGGGGTATTAGCTACCAGAATGAAGAGAAAAACTGTACCATAATTGCAAATTCACTTGCTTTAAAAGTGAAAGGTACGGATATTCATCGATTAGCAGCTTTACCTGGAGTGTCTAAAATATGGTCCAATGAAGTTCGGTTTTACCCTATTCGTTATACTGCAGCTCAAACGACACATGCTATTGATGCCTGGAAAGGGATAGGCGCTAATATCGGGGTAAAAGGAACTGAAGTTAAAGTAGGTGTTATTGACACTGGTTTAGATACCACGCACGAGGATTTTCAAAAACGAGTAAAAGGTGGGTATGATTACGGTGATAATGATCCCGACTTTAATGATAGAGTTGGACATGGAACGCACGTTGCTGGGATTATTGGAGGAAAATCAGAAAAAAACAAATTCAATATTGGAATTGCTCCTGATACCTTTTTATATATCTATAAAGTTTTTTCTTCTTCTTCTCCTGGAGCGAATTCTCAGAATATTATCAAAGCCGTTGAACAGTCGATTAAAGATAAATGCGATGTAATCAATATGTCTTTGGGTCATGAAAGTGGAGAACCTGCCACTTCTAATGGATATTATGCCGACAGCATTCGCAACGCCAATAAAACTGGTGTAATGGTTGTGGTCGCTGCCAGTAACGAAGGATCTCGAGGAAAAAAACAGAAATATGCGATTGGTTCTCCTAGCACCATCGATGTCTGTCTTAGTGTAGCTGCCACAGATGATCGCTCTGAGCTTAGTTTCTATGCTTCTGCAAATGGCGAAAAACGAAGAATAACTTCAAAGTTGGCTCAATATTCTCCAAATTTTACAAGCCAACACTCAAATCTTGAATTGGTAGACTGCGGTTATGGTAAACCAGACACTATTCCCGAAGAAGTTCGTGGTAAAATTGCCATTTTGCAACGCGGACCTAAAAATTCTCAAATGACTTTCCGTGAAAAAATGGACAATGTCCGGGATGCCGGAGCCGTTGCTCTAATTGTTTACAATTATAAAGGTGAACAATCCATATCACCTGCAATTGCAACGCAAGATGAAGATCCATCCACTATTGATTTTATCCCAACCTGCATGATTTCATTTGACGATGGTCAATGGTTGCTAAGCAACAGTGATTGCGTCAGTTTTGATTTTTCTCAAGGTGCTGGAACAATAATGTCTACCTTTAGCTCCCAAGGCTCAGGTTCAGATGGTTGGTTTAAACCTGAAATCGCTACACCTGGTACCAACATTGTTTCAACTGTACCCAGAAATTCATATGCTCCAAATAGCGGTACTTCAATGGCATCCCCTGTTATGGCAGGATTGGTAGCTCTTCTGAAAGATTTACATCCTGATTGGACGCATGATCAAATAAAATCTGCATTTATGAACACAGCTGACATTTTAATGAATGAATCCAACGGTCTACCGGTGACTTTCACGCTTCAAGGAGCAGGACAAGCTCGCGTTGATAAAGCAGCCGATACTTCTGCATTTATTCACCCCCAGGCTTTTGTTGTGAAGAAAAACGAGGTTTTGCCTTATCAAGCTGATTCCACCAAACCTTTTGATATTGAAATCACAAACGCCAAAAATACTAGTATGAATTACAAGATTCATCCGGAAGTTTACTTGTTACCTGGAGAAGCAAATCCAGTTGACATTAAAATTGACACCGACAACCTTTCTTTGGGTAAACAAGAAAAAGGATCAATTCAAGTAGAATTTGACTGCGATTTTGCAGCAATGGTTAAACCCAGATATGAAGGGGTAATCCATGTAAACGAGTTACACATACCGTTTATTGTTTACCGTGATCCCCCAAATGGTGAAGTTCAAGCTCTTTCCGACATCCGCATTTTTCCCGAAGAACTCATTTTTACCGAGGAAGAAGCCACTGAAGATATTCTTATCAAGTTTTCATTAAACTCCGGTGTAGAACAAAACTATGAGGGTTTTTCTGGCGGCTGCGCATATTCCAATTATGGCAACATATCAATTGATATTGTGGATGAATATGGTGAAACATGGGGAACCATAGCCAACCTTTCAAATCTTCTCATTGGTGATTATCAGATCAATTGGAATGGCAAAGATGCATCGGGCGAATTCATCTTAGCCAAGGGAAAATACCATATTGAAATACGTACAGCAAATTGGAAATATGCTGGAGGCTCATTCCAGCATTATCAGGAAGCCTACTACTCAAATCAAAAAATAAACGTTGTAAAATCAATTGTTCCTGAACCTGGCAATTTGATTATTTCTGCTCAGAGACTTCTGATGCCCGGAAAAGAATTCACTGTCGATCTTATTCTTGAAGAGGCAGAAAATGTAGTCGGCCTGGAATTTGAGTTTACTTTCAATGGTGACAAATTAATGTGTAATGGGGCTATAGATGCTGGCTTCTTTAGCTCTGACGGGGCTGATGTCGAGATTATTGAAGATATTCAAGATGACAAAGATGGATATGGTATTGTTTCCCTGTATAGATACGCACAACGAGACCAAGAAGAAGGAATTAGCGGTAAACACGTAAAGATTTCTTCTCTATCTTTTGAACCGCTTGATACAGGAAGAATGACCATTGACTTATATAATTGTCTTTTGATTTATGCCGACGGTAGTAAAGCTAGATTACGCTATCGAGGAGGTTCTTTTACAATATCCAAGGATTACAACTTCCTCCTCTGCGACTTAAACAATGATGATGTAGTTGACCTATATGACTGGCGAATATTTAAAGAGCATTATTTAACCAAAAAAGGTGATGAAGCTTTCGACGAAGACTGTGATTTTAACCAAGATGAACGAGTCGATTTTGAAGATTTTGTTATATTCGGTAGAGAGTATAAAAGGATGATTTAATGGATATCTCCATCATACCAATTCATAAACCCGATGAGTTAAACTTTATCCTTGGGCAATCTCATTTTATTAAGACTGTAGAGGATCTTCATGAAACGCTTATTCAAAGCTGTCCAGGAATTCATTTCGGTATTGCTTTTTGTGAAGCTTCAGGCAAGCGTTTGATTCGTTATTCGGGCAATGATGATGCTCTTATTGAGTTAGCACAACGAAATGCATCTTTAATAGCAGCTGGACATAGTTTTATTGTTTTTATTGATGGTGTTTTTCCCATACATGTTTTAAATCGAATCAAACAGGTCCCCGAAGTATGCAGAATTTTTTGTGCTACCGCAAATCCAACACAGGTTCTCGTTGTTGAAACCAAACAAGGCAAAGGTATTGTTGGAGTGATTGACGGAGCTTCTCCGTTAGGAATTGAAACAGAAGAAGATATTGAACAACGAAAGCAATTCCTGCGAACGATTGGCTATAAAATATAGAATCTGATTTTAGATCCAGTACATAAATCCCCTGGATAGATTTTCAATGATCCAGGGGAGGATGTACGTGATCATTGATATAACTAGAATAATTTCCCCAAAAAAACTTTCCTTGTCTATTTTTACTCTTTCTTTTCGTATTGCTTTCCATAGTAGCCATCCGTTAAGTGGCGGGATAGGAAAAATGGAGATGAAGAAAAGGTAGATATTAATTTTCGAAAAAAGTGCAATATATCCAGCAAAAGGTAAAGCAAAAGACTCCAGTGGATAAATCAAAAATTGTAAAATGATTGCAAGCAGAAGATTAGAAATGGAGCCACTAAGAAGGATCCAAATTCGTTGTCCTGTTTTACTCCCCGTTAGAGCTTTGGGTGAATTTGTGGGATTTCCCCACCCAATACCAAATATAGGAAAACAGAGAAGGCCAATCACGTCTACACTTCGAAATAGATGTGTAAAGGTAGTTGCTTGAATGGTTAAGCTTATGTCTCCTGCTTTTTTAGCAAAATAATCCTGCACGGATCGCTGCAAGATGATTCCTATCAATCCAAATAGTAGAGAAAAACCTATTGTAATAAACCATTCTGTAGAGAATGGGTATTTTGGTTTTGCTAAAACATATCCCCATCCGAGAATAAGAACACCCAATATGTAACGTGAAATCAGTCTGTTTTTGGTCAATCAAGTACTCCTTTACCTTTATAGTTTTCTTCAATATATCGAATTTCATCTTCTTTGGTCAAAATTTCTGCATCTAATTTTAGCATTTTCAGTTTTTCAATGCATTGTCCAAGTGCTTTTTTTTCTAGCCCTGTTCGCTGTTTAATCTCAGAAGCGCTTAACTCCAAGGAAGCATCCTTGGTTATAGCTAAGTAATGAAGAATCTTTTTTCTAGCATGAATTGTAAGTAGACATAGCAATATGCCCAGTTCATTGCAAGAAAACTGTTTCAGTGTTTTGTATAAATGAGAGTTTTGCCGAACCGAGGGGAGCTCTCGATTTAGATATGGAAAGAACTGGTGGATTCTCTGTAACATCATCGTATATTTATTGCTCATTCGCAAACGACTACATATTCCGAGAGTAGATCCAAGAGGCAAGGAGATTGTTATGATCGCTACATATAAAATCCATTTTGGACCTTTGTAGTAGTCGCCTAATACTTTAGAGCTTCTGTTCAATGCAAATTTTTGGAGATCCCCTACTACGATTTCTTCCGAAATGATTTGAAGAGCATTAAGTTCTTCCATCATTTGAAAAGCTTTTACCATATCGATGGGTTCATTTAAAAGATCGACAAAACTGGATAGTATTCGGAATCGAGATGTATTCTTAAACAAACCCGTTTTCATTGCTTGAATAGCAAATTCTTTGGTTTGATCCTCGATAGCAAAGCTGTATCGAAGGGCATAAACGATAGCTCTAAAGATTCTTGATGGATCCTCAAGAAAACTTAAGTTGTGAAGAATACGAATCTTCTTGTGCTTCAAGTCGTCGTAACCGTGGTAATAATCAAGGAGTGTTCCGAATCGTTTTGGTTCTAAACTTATAGCTAAACAGTTGATGCTAAAATCTCTTCGCAACAGGTCTTCTCGAAGAGAGCCACTTGTTACCGTGGGTAGAGCAGCTGGATATTCATAATATTCTGTACGGGTGCTTGCTAAATCCATGTCTGTATCTTTGAATATGAGCTTAGCGGTGTGGAAATTGGGATTCTTGATAAGTTTACATGAAAAAAGAGTTTGCAGATCTTCAGCTAAAGCAATTGCATCGCCTTCAACAAGAAAATCATAGTCCTTACAAGAATGTTTTAAAAGCAGGTCACGAACACATCCACCAACTAAAAAGGCTCTTTGTTGTTGGGAATTTGCTACTTTACCTATCTGACGAATGATTCTCAAGTGTTCCTGCGGAAAATATGATTCAAACCATTGATTCATTTGGGTGCGACTTGGAAGAGAGATGTATTGTTTGGATGGAAGATTGGTGGTTTTTGAGATTCCATAAAGAGCACGAAGAAGATCGGATCTTGTTAAAATTCCAACGATGTTCTGGTCAAATATGACCGGTAGACGGCCAATATCCTTATTCACGATAAGTTTTTCTGCTTCCTTTAGGGAAGTTTCTGGTGATATCCAAACCACATTTTTCGTCATATAAGCTTTGACAGGTCTTTTTAAAAGTTTTTCGTCAGATATTCTCTCAATATCTTTTCTAGAAATGATTCCAATGAGTTTTTTGTTCTCATTTACTACCGGAAGGCCTGTATGTCCATAACGAAGCATTATACGCAGTGCTTCTTCGGCGATAGCACTATCCTCGATTGTTTTGACCGGAGAACTCATGAAATCACGAACAAGTTTGCTGATCTGTGATTTTTTCTTTGCAAGTTGAAGTAGATACAGCGACCACTCATTTAGACTTCGTTTGTCATCGCTGATAAACGCAGAACCAGCTTGGGGATGACCTCCACCTCCCAATTGTTCCATGATGTTTCCAACGTGAATAATGTGCTCATCCTCTGATCTTGCTACAATAACGGTTTTGTTTTTCATTTTAACGACGACAAAAAGCACATCTACATCTATGGAGTCTAAAAGCCTATGCGCAAGAAAAGAGATACCATTTACATAGTGAGGGTAGTAAACCCCTGATATTGCCACTTGAACACCTTTTATGGAATAGATGGATGCAGATTCAAGCAACAATGAGAATACTTTTTTTTGTCTTTCACCAAGGGGCGGGAAAATGAACTCTGAGATGATATTCAGTTTTGCCCCATTACGGAGGAAAAATGCAGCAGCCTCAAGATCTTTTGGAGTTGTGGACGGGAAAGTAAGGGAGCCGGTATCTTCGTATATGCCAATAATAAAAAGCGTAGCCTCAATTGAATTGAAGGTAATCTTCAACCGTTTGAGTTTTTCATACATAAGAGTCATCACAGAACCATAATGCTTTAGATGTAGCGTGTTAATATACGGATTATCCTCAATTGGATGGTGATCGTAGCACTCGATTTTTATTTTTCTTTTTTGAAGCTCTTTGTGGAGTTCCTTTATCTTTTCCGTGTTTTGAGTGTCTGTTAAGATGACTTTCTCTACGTTTTCAAAAGAAATATCTTGTATGGGGAGAAAGGGAAAAAAATCCCGATAAATTGCTAGAAATCGTTGCACCTCATCCTCAACAGAAGATTGTAATACCGGCACAGCTTCTGGAAACATTTTTGATGCCGCAATGGTTGATGCAATCGAATCAAAATCCGAATATGAGTGAGAAATGCATAGTACTTTTGGAGAGATTTTTTTCAATTTTTTCATACTAATGATTTTAAATACTTAAATGAAATGTAAAATATAGGAAACAAATTTCACGAATTCGTGAGAACGAATGAGGAGGAATTATGGCAGAATCTTTGAAATCATTCATTAACATCAGTGATCTAACTGAAAAACAGCTGTTTGATCTTTTTGCAATCGCTACATCCATGGAAGAAATTCTTCAGAAAAAAGAACCTTGCGATATCTGCAAGGGAAAAATCTTAGCAACCTTATTTTACGAACCCTCTACACGTACAAGATTGTCGTTTGAGTGTGCAATGCTTCGTTTAGGAGGCAAAGTTTTAGGTTTTTCGGATGCTTCGGGTTCTTCTGTATCAAAGGGAGAAAGTCTAGCTGATACCATTCGAACTGTGGCAGGGTATTCTGATGTTATAACGTTACGACATCCTCATGAGGGATCTGCACGAGTAGCAACATTGTATTCTCATGTTCCTATCATTAACGCAGGAGACGGGGGCCATCAACACCCAACCCAGTGTCTTTTAGATTTATATACGATTTTGAAAGTGAAAAAGGCATTTTCGGGTTTGAACGTCATGATTTCAGGAGATTTGAAATTTGGCAGAACAACCCATTCATTAGCAATTGCTTTGGGGAGACTTGGTGCAAATTTATATTTTACTTCTCCGCCTGGATTGGAAATGCCTGAATACATTGTACATCAACTAGAAAACGATCTTCACGTGCATCCAATTCCTTCTCATGATCTACGCGAACACATTGGTATAGCTGATGTAGTCTATATGACCAGAGTACAACGAGAACGTCTTGGAGAAATGGAATATCTAAAATACCGCGGTAGTTATGTGATGGGAAACGATACGTTGAAAGAAGCCAAATCCGACGCCATCATTTTACACCCGCTACCAAGAGTTGATGAAATAAGGCCTGAAGTAGATTTAGATCCTAGAGCTATGTATTTTGAACAAGCTTACAATGGGGTTCCTATACGAATGGCATTAATTGCTACACTATTGGAGGTAATCTAATGAAGAGTATGCACATCATCCATAATGGTACTGTAATTGATCATCTTCCACCTGGAATGGGCATTCGTTGCTTTGAATTACTTCAGAAACAAAACATTGGGACTGAAGCAACGATTGTTTTTATGAATATGCCTTCTTCTAAATGTGAAAAAAAGGATATGGTAAAAATCCAGGATTATCGACTTGATGAAGAAACTTCAACATATCTATCTATGCTAGCTCCAACGATCACAATCAACATTATTGAGAACGGTGAAATTGTAAAGAAAATCACACCTGAAATCCCAGATGAAGTCAAAGGAATTGTACCTTGTGTCAATTCTCGATGCATTACCAATACAGAATGTTATACGTCAGAATTCTATGTAACTTCAAAGAATCCTGTCATACTAAAATGCAAATATTGTGAATTTGAGTTTAAACCTGAGTAAAAAGGGTTTCTATTGAAGAAAAATCCCGGATTAACATGGAAACCATTGGTACCATGCCTTTTTCATTTATCATGGCCAGCGATGCTGGCCATGATCTTTCAATCGGTTAATGGCATCACGGATATTTTTTTCTTACGTGCCATTGGGACAAATGCTCAAGCTGCAATTGGCATATTCGCTGTTTTAGAAATGTATTTAACCTTTTTCAATAGTATTGTTGGCAATGGATCTATCGGGATTATTTCACAGTGCTTTGGGAAGGGAGATATTAAAAGTGCCGGATATGCAACCGCCCAAACACTTTTTCTTAAGCTGTTTGGTTCTTTACTGTTGACGTTGCCCTGCTTTTTTCTTCTTAAACCCCTCCTGATTCTTATCGGTGCAGAAGGAGAAGCTTTGCAGATGGCTATCACGTACGGACAAGTGATGTGTTTTGTTATCCCCCTTCAAAATATGGGTTTTTCTTTTAATACTGCCTTAAGAGCAGCTGGAGATGCATTAACTCCAATGTATCTGATGATTGGGAAAGTCACCGTGAACATCTTACTAAATAGTATTCTTGTGCTCGGTATTGGACCATTTGCTTCTATTGGAATTGTTGGTGTTGCTATTTCTGCAGGCGTTTCACAAGTTTTTTTATTTGTTTGTGGAATGGCAGTATATCTTTCTGACAAAGCAATTTTATCGTTTCGATGGAAAGATTTTTGGCATCCAGACCGAAAATTCATATCTAAAATTGTGATAATAGGTTTGCCCAAGGGTTATCAACAAATTCTCATGAGTATTGCGAATTCTATCATCATTAAAAGAATCTCTATATTTGGTATGACTAGTGTTGCTATTTTCACTGTTGTAAGTCGTATTACTCATTTCATCATGATGCCAATATCTGGATTATCATTTGCCACATCGACTCTTGTGGGACAAAACATTGGTGCAGGCTTTAAAGATCGAGCTATAAAAGCTACTAGGTATTCTTCATACGCAGGTTTTATCTTTACTGCTTGTTTTTTCTTCCTCGTGTTGTTACTGCCCGGACCCGTTCTTCGAATTTTTTCGAAAGATCCTGTAGTTGTATATACTGCAGTGTTTCCATTAATCCTTTTTGCTTTCAATCAAATATTTATCTCCCAAAGTTCAATCTTCAATGCACCTCTTCTAGGAACGGGGTATTTGAAGGTTAGCTTTTATATGAATGTTGTTTCTTTGTGGGTAGTACAGATTCCATTGGTATATTTTCTACCCCTGTATTATGGCTTAAATGGTATTTGGATATCCTTTACAATCTCTGTTTTAATCGACTTTTTCATGGTTTTATTGGTGTTTCGAAAACAAAAGTGGATGCAAAGAATTGTATAAAGTGGAATTTTTTTTGCGCATCGAAGAATAAAAACTATAATATGATTTGAAATTCGATTTGGTGTATAGTTTTTTGGTAAACTTTATATTGTAGGAGGACTCGCTATGAGGAAAATAGTCTCCTGTTTAGTTGTTTGTTTCATGCTATTGACTACTTTTTCAGTTTTTATTGGAACGACACCAGCAGAAGCTGCAAAAGGTAATCAACCTGCAACATTTGCTGCGAATCGTTTTGTCAAAGTTGGCTTTGATCGTGATGGCTTGCCATTATATCCAGCACGTATGTTTCCGTGGCAAACCAGTTCTGATATGCCAGTTTGGGGACGACCAAATGCAGGATATCCAATGCCAAATTCAGCTCAAGCTGTGGCTTTGTATGACAACCTTCATAGCGGTGAATGGTATCACAGTGCATTTAACTTCCCCGCTATCGGCCAAGATTCCCCCTATTTTTCAATAGATAGCGAATCTCAGCCAGTTATGACTGATGTTGTCCCTGTCGCCTGGACAGATGTTTATTTATCTGTACAGCCAGACGGCGGTAGATCTCAAGAATATGATCATTGGTTTATCGTCTTGGATTCTGCTGGGCAGTTATGGTTTGATCCAGATGGCACTTTTCATGACTCTCGCATCAATCCATTCACCCATCCTCAATCTCCTTTATACAACGATACTGGTGATAATCTATTAATCGAAGCCAGGAATGAAGGTGTATTTACATATATTACTACCTCCAATCCATTTTTTGATCCATACTATAACGATGCTGTATGCAAACGTTATGGTACTGAAGTAAATGGCGTGTTTCGATACTGTATAGATCCCATTTCGAACAACAACACTCAAGGTCCTTACATTATCAATGATTTCCATGACCTGTATGGACATACACAGTGTGTAGCTAATGAAGATTTTCCTAGCTACCGCTCCTATGCAAACTGGCAAAATATGGACCAATCTGGACCTCGTGGTGAAATTGATCCCCGTTTTGCATTAGTTTTTGAAGCGGATACTCGCTACGGCACACGTAAATGG
>NPIE01001780.1_pt1:5000-57500 | contig 76220 bp, 80 predicted proteins | sample 8637661 | NCBI WGS metagenome assembly NPIE01 (sample SAMN07420842, study PRJNA396082) | bioreactor metagenome | isolation source: sample BA12 brine-fed electro-methanogenic bioreactor BA | place: Japan: Kochi | collected 2016-12-09
TAGATATCAATGCCCACAAAGTTTTCCACATCGATCTCGCGCATGGTGGTTTCAATGAGCTCTGCCTCTTCTTCGGGTTCCAGGCCGCCCTCAATTACGAGAAGTTCACCCTTTTTAACCTTTTCCACGATCATGGAGATTTTTTCGATGCTGCTCTGGTTTCTGAGAGCATCTGATGAGATGAAATCCATTTTGAGAGTGTTGGTATCAGCGTCATCCATTTATATCACCTTTAGTTGAACTTCTCCACCATGGCCTGGTACAGTTTATCGGTGTTTTCACCGTGCAGGGCGGAGATGGAAACCACTTTGTGCTGGGGGAACACCGAGGTTATTCTTTCTGGTTTGGACTCGGGTAGGTCCACCTTGTTGGCCACAATTACAAAGGGTATCTTACGGGCCTCCAGGTTACCGATTATGGTTATGTTGGCCTGGGTTAGGGGGTCCTTGGTGGAGTCCACCACCAGCAGCACACCAGTAACATCATCCAACCATTTTATGGCTTCTATTATGCCTTTAGTTGCTTCTTTAGCCCTTTCCTTAGCTTCCAGTTCAGATAGTCCGTACTGTAAGAAGTTTTTGTAATCAATTTTTGTGGCGATTCCCGGGGTGTCAATAATGTCAAAATCCAGTTCCACACCATCGTAATTGAGGGATACTCTTTCCTGTCGGTACACCCTCCGTGTTTCGTGTGGTATTTCTGAAACCAGACCCAATGGTTTTCCCAGCCAGTCTTTGGTCATTCTGTTGGCCAGTGTAGTTTTGCCGGAATTGGGATGTCCGTAAAATCCAATTTTGAGTTTTTTTTCCTTTCCAATTAGTTTGTTGAAGATGTCTGTGAAGAATTTTTTCCTGAATATGCGCATGATATCAACCATTAAATCACTCTTGGTATGTTTCACCGGGTTTAAGTACTGCTACTTTGGTTTCGGTGGATTTTTCTACTAGTTCCTGGAAGTGGTGGGCATCCTGTTCTATGGGTGGAAATGTGTTGTAGTGCATGGGTATTATGACTTCCGGTTCCAACCACTGGGCAGCAATGGAAGCCTCCCGTATTCCCATGGTGTAACGGTCACCTATGGGTATAAGGGCAATGTCTGGCTGGTAAATATCTTTTATAACTGTTTTCATATCCCCAAAAATACCGGTGTCTCCGGCGTGGTATATCTTCCGGCCGTTTTCCAGTTGCAGTATGTAGCCACAGGAACTTCCACCGGGCCGGGTATTATCTAAAAAGTCCATGTCTGCCGAGTGGATGGAGTTCACCATGGTGATCTTTATGCCTGCAGCTTCAATGGTTCCTCCCATGTTCATACCCGTGGTCTCCAGTCCCAGTTGGGTGAGGTAGAGGGAGTGTTCATGGTTACACACCACCAGGGCCTTGTTTTTTTGGGCCAGTTCAATGGTATCTCCAAAGTGATCGTTATGGCCGTGGGTAACGCATATCACATCGACTTCCAGGTCCTCTGGATCCAGGGGGCAGGAGGGATTATCACGCATGAAGGGATCAATTACCAGGTTGTGGTTATCAGTGGAAATGTAGAATGCGGAGTGGCCCAGCCACTGAATTTTCATTCTTTCAGCTCCAGATCGATGTCCTGGGAGATGCTCCAGGCATCTTCAAACATTCTTTCAATTTCGTTAATGGATTTTTTGTCTTTGTAGATAACTCCCACTTCGTAGCTTTCGTAGATGGGATCCGTGGATATGATAAGGCCGTTGGCATCATCAGCCACCACTGCTACAGTGTGCACGTGGGGCATGGTCCTTATCTGAACATCCTTTTCCTGGAGGAGTTTTATGAGCTCTACAGATGCATCGTCGTCCAGGCTTGCTTCCTGGATGATCATACGGCTTTCGGTGTCCATGAATTTCTTAAGGACACTCACATCGATGTTACGCACCCAGGGGTACATCATGAGGAGTTTGTTTTGGGCAGTAACTATGGTATCTTTCATGGCTTCCTGAACATCCTGGGCCTCGAAAGACCAGATTATGGATGGTTCTGTTGAATCTGTCTTTAATTTGTCGATGGTTCCCTTAAAAGAGTCAAGTCGTTCGTCGATGATGCTTTCAATATCCTTAGCATTCTGTATGTAGTTTTCCTTAAGTTTGTCCAGCCGGTTTTTAACAAACTGGTCATCCCTTCCAGTGCGGGATTGTAGTTCCTTGAGCCGGTCCTTGTCAGCAGTTTCCAGTACAGATTTAGGCGCATGTCGGGGTTTTTCCTCATCTTTTGCCGGTGCGGGTTTAGGAGGTGTAACTGTGCCATCCTTTTCAGCTGTTTTCTTCTTAACTGGAGCTATTTTCTTAGGGGCTGTTTTGGGTTGGGTGGCCAGATCTGGAGGCAAAGTAGTTGGTTTTTGGGTTTTTTCTGGTTCTTCCATCTTCTTTTTAGGTTTAATAGCTTTTCCCCTGGTTTCTGGTTCCTTTTTCAAGGGGATGGAAGATTCCGGTGCGGGTCCAAATCTAGGTTCATCTTTAGCACGGGGTTTAGGTTTAATAGCCCTTGGTCCTGAAGATGGAGCTGCTTTTGAAGGTTTTTTATCTTTAACAGGCATTTTTTTCGGTTTTGTTGGCGTCTTGCTTGGGGGTTTGGCTTTTTTAACCTTTTTTGGCCTTGGCATTGCTCCTTTGGAGAAATCTATCTTACTACCGAAGAATATCACTAAAATAAGTCCAAATACAGATGCAATTAACCCCAGAAAGAAAGCTATGGGGTTTGGTGGGACAGTAAAACCAAGATACATTAAATAAAAACCACCGCAAACCAAGAGAAGCCCAAAAACGCTGACAATTAAATTGATCATCCTAATACCTCCTAAACTTATTATGTTAGGGATTATTTATAAGTTATTAGTTTTATCACACACCAATCATTATCAATCTTTCAGTTTGGGTCTTAAAAAAATAAATCACCTAATTTAAATTGGGACTTTCCAATTATTAATATTTTCCGGAAATTCCCATAATATTACCGAGATTTATCATCCCAGTTGGAGGTTACTCTAGGACCGGGCCACACAATTCTGTATGATGTCCACCGCAGTGTCAGTTCCATTGTACCGGGAGAAAATATCCCTGGTTTTGCGAGCACTATTTTTTAAATCCTGATTCTCCAGGAGATAATTGATATTATCCGTTAGGCTATCAATACTCAATGTTCCCATCTTCTGCACCCGGGCCAACCCGTATTTCCTCATGTTCCGGGCATTCCTCTGTTGTTCGGGGTGATTTTCAATGGGAACCATTAGGCTGGGAATCCCCAGGGAAGCTATTTCCATGGAGGTAGTGTGTCCAGCCAGAGATACCAGGAAGTCAGATAACTTCATCCACTCCATTATATCCCCCAGGAATCTTTTGAATATTATGCCGGGTGAGGATTGGATATTCAGGTTAATGGTGGGCCCGGTTACCAGTATCATCTGGTCACAGTCCAGTTGGGGTGCTGCCCGGTATAACAGGTTTAACAGTTTGTTCCCAAATTCGGATCCCCCCACCGTGGCCATTACTATTTTATCATTCTTTTTAAACCCAAATCTCTGGCGGAGGTCCTCTTTACTCCCCATGGTTTGGGGATTCATTTTAAGGATGGGGCCGGTGAAGTGCACCCGGTCACGTATTGCGGAGGGAATTTCATAGGAATTTACCACATCCGGGACGATTATGGAAGTACACAGGCGGGATACATCCTTTATGAAACGTTGCAGTCCATTTTCCAGGTACTCCAGGGTGCGGTCTTTATGGGGATCTTCCTTGAGTTCTGGTGCCAGGTCATTGCTCACCATAACACAGGGAATGCCCAACACCTTGCAGGTAATGGGAACTGAATAATGAGAATCAGAGACCACCACATCCGGGTTGAAATCCTTGATTATACGGGATTCATGATAAATACTCTTTAAGAAAACGTAAGGTACATCTATGGACTTACGGGCAGTGTGTTTGAAGTCCAGTTCACCTGAACTCCCGTAGAACTTAATGGGAGGAAGTTCCATGACTTGGTAGTCACTGTACTCACTGAGCATCTGGTAACCTGAACCATAACTGGCGAAGAGAACTTCATCACCCATTTTTTCCAATTTCTGGGCTAAAGCCACTGAACGGGAAGTGTGTCCCATTCCAATGCCACACGGTATTAGGAGTACTCTCATTTTAATATCCTTGAAAAGTTTTTCACGGGGATTTTATAAAAAATTCAAACCTTAAGAAATAGTTAATTAATGGTCTTTTTAATATTTGCCTATTTCTATTAGGAATTTTTTCCTAGTGAATTGTTGACTGGAAAATAAATCATCACCAGAATAAAATTATCAGAAGGAGGATACATTGCAAGGAGTGATATTAATGAATCCACTGGTTGTGAATTCACGGGTAGAAAAAAAGAGTTTAATCTATTTTAATGGGTTAATTAATCCTGGGATTGTATAAAGGAAACAATGTTCTTAAAAAGTTCCAGGGAGTCTTTATTGTTGCTTAAACTCCAGGCTAATTTATTCCTAAGGGATCTTTTTGGTTCTTCACCCAGGGAGTTCATGTAGAAGATGGTGTGGTTGAATAGAGTGTCGGCACCGATCCTCAACTTAGTATCTCCCTCCTTTTGAACCTCATCGATTTTCCGGCGGAAAATTCTTTTAAGGCTTTTGGAAGCCCGGTAAACCTCTTCATGGTCATTGCTTTCCATCTGTTTGAGGATGGTTTCAATTTCCACGAAATCCGTGCGTGACACACCAAAAACGATACCTTCCGGCCTTATGGACTGTATCCTCTTCACTCCATTGTATATGGTGAAATCATAATCAGCGATGTAGATCTGCCCTTCGCGCAGGAGGGCCATTAATGATTCATTGAAGGTTTTGTCCGATGTTCCTATCCCATTTTTTGATCTAATAGTCTCTAAGATCTGCTTTTTGGATAGTTCATCCCCTTCTAATATGTCCAGGATTAAATTTCTCAGATTGTAATTTTTGGGCATGTTCACAAACCCTCTTTTTTATTGTGTGATAATATGCACAAAGAACTATATAAAAGATAATTATATGTGAATATTTAATATCATCATCAATCTATATAGTAATATAGATCGAAGATGAATATTGTTCCCTGCGAACAAAGAAAATATTTATATACAACTATCAACAGAGAAGAAGTATATAAATATGAAAACCCTTATTGGAGGTAAAAATATGAGCTTTTTAAAAGACGAAGGTGGACAAGGAGCAGCTGAATATATCTTACTGTTTGGTGGAGTTATCGTTATTGCAATCGCTGCATTACTGATCTACAGGGCATACTTCACTTCTAACTCCGGACTACAAGCATCTTCTGATGTTAACACCGTAAGAAACAGTATGAACCAGTAAAAATAGATTTTTTCTATTTTTTCTTTTCTTATTTTTTATAATATTCTGATGATTTTTTCTCTAAAATTACAATTTTATTTATAAATAAATATGTTGTCAATCCTACCCACTATTAACAGAAAAAGCTTTAGTAAGCGTTTATTACCTAATTAAAGTACATCTAATGTTTAAGGCCCACTGATTTTTAGAATAACTTGCAGTAAAAGATACAAGTGTAATGTTATATAATATAAGTAATATAATACATTACTAATTAGTTATAAATGATAGAAAATATTAGATTAAACATCTAAGTTAAGTGTGAGATCATGGACCCTAAAATTCTCGATAACGGAGGACAGATAAGCGCTGAAATGATCCTCCTCATAGGTGCTATACTGATAATAGTAATTCTTGCCGGAGGATACATTCTGGATATCTCCGGATCCATTGCCGGAAACATTACCAGTGTGGTTGACACTGCAAGAGACAACACCATAAACCGAATGTAAGATCCTCTTGCCCTAATACTACTTTTTAATCATATAATTATGTAATAATCTTCATTTAGTTAGACTGCCTGCCAAACTGTACTACTGTTATTTTTATATAGTGACCTGAAGGTGGGGGTATTCACACTCTCCAGCACCAGCTGGGTAAAAGTGGAATTTTCAAATCGCTTATCCATTGTCACCACTTCGGATTCATCAAATAATATTACCACACAGAGATTACTGTTGGGGTTAATGTAAGTCTTATTTACCACAGTACCATCAGATTGGATGAAGCAGTATGGTAACTCACCCTTATAAGTCACAGTTTTGTGGGTGGTATCAAATTGGAACCTGGTGTCACTGAACACGATGTTCCCCTCTTCATGATGGATATCGGCAAAAACATAGGTGAAATTTTCACCACCATTTTTATCAAAGTCCCAGCTACCAAAATTGAATACCCAGAAACCTTTGTTCACCATTTGGGTATAAGTCCATACCACATAAGGTCGGGGACTATTAGGATGAGTGTAGGAAATAATTGTTTCTGCCTGGGACAAACTAAGGTTATACTGGTTAACCAGTAAATCCAGGGCAACAGATTTATCGACACCCAGAATATTATTTAAGATTTCTGCAGTCCGGGTTGTATTATGAGTGTATTCATCAAGGGTTAAATAGCCCAAATCTCCACTGGTGGCTATCATTCTGAAGATACCTGCGGATAAATTTCCATCACTGGTGTAAAATGCCCGGTCAATCCAGTATTCCCTGGCAGTAGTAGGGGATTTAACTCCGTAGGCATAGGCACTATCCAGGTTGCGGTATTGAACTGTTTCAATGTAAGCCATTCTACCATCCAGGGCCACCGATCGATTGGCAATGGAGGTTATGATGTGTCCTGCGGGCCAGTTGGAAAATACCACAGTATCGTTAGAGGTATTGTGATTAATCCACTCCAGAGAATCCCACAGATTATCATCAGCTCCAGGGGGCATTTCCAGTGAGTCCATTACATTTGCCACCGCAGGGAATAACACCAGTAATATTACTAGCAAAGTAAAAAAGGAAGTTAAGTATTTTTTATCCCTGAACAGAGCAAGAACTCTATTAGAAGACTGATTTTGCCTGAGTAAACCCAGGTAATTCACACATAGGCCTACCATAATCCCGGTGCTAATGGTTAAGGGAGGTATCATGATCATGATAAACCTGGAACCTTTTATAAGGGCTAAAAATCCAGTTAATGCCCATAAAACCAGGAAAAGATAGATAAACCAGTCCATGTAGTTCAAATACTTTTTCTTGAGGTCTTCACTTAACAAAACCCTTAACACCCATACCAATCCAAAAATTCCACCGAATAATGCAATCCCCACACCGGAAACAACTCCGTCAAAGGTGGGATGGGATAATTCACTTACAGAAAGGTAGATGTCGGGCCAGGGGGACCACGGACTCTGGACTCCAGTTAATTTCAAAAATTCCAATGGCCCGTACATGAGTTTAAGGAGACTTAAAACCCCGGTAAATAATGTTAACAGGAGAAGGGTAACTGCTATAAATGTTAAAAATGTTGTTATGAATTGTTTCAGAGGTTTTTTCTGGAGATAACACCCTAAAATCCATAAAATGCTGAAAACAACCATTAAATAAAAATAATATTGCCAGCCATTCCAGGCAGTGGAAAAAAGGAACATGGAAAATCCGGCTAATGCCGAGAGAATTATGCTATTTCGAGGATTTTTATTGATGGAAGATTCCCAGAAGAGCCATACCACCAGTAGGGGGAATAAAATAATGAAAATATCTGTATCAAACCAGCCAGCCACGGTACGAAGGAAATAAAAAGGTGCTAAAACTGTTAAAACGCCGGCAACAAAGGCACCAGATTCATTGGTTAATCTGCGTGTGAAAAGATAGGCTACCACCCCTGCCAGTGGAGCCACAAATGCAGATATCCAGAAACAAACCACCAGCAAGGGGACACTGCTGAATAAATTAAGGAACTTGTAAACTAGGGCCGTGAGGTAAACAATCAAGGGAGGGTAGTCCAGGGGAACACCCGGAGAATAGGAATGAGTATCCCACTCGCGGCCATCAATTATAATATCACCTAAATATCCGTGATCCAGGTAGTTAATTGTTAAACGGTAATTGTAATATGAATCAAGTTCATACATGTAGGGTAAGTTGTTTTCATCCAGTGAAAATGATTTTTCATCAAAAGGAGTGCCGGTTACATAGGCAGATCCAATTCTAAAGAAAAATCCAATGGCGAATATCACCAAAATTGCGGTGATTAGTTTAATATATTTTTTTTCCATTTTTAACAACTTTTACCTTTTTGTAGTTGGGAATATATTCTTAAGTTATTTATTTTATTACCAGTTATCTCTTGGTAATGGTTAAAGGTTAACTCATCTCCCCCTCCCCAAACAAAGTAGTAATCAATGTTATTTAACTCTAGTTCCTGTTCTAAACTGGTTTGATTACTGTTTTTAGTAACTCCAAAATATCTAGATCCTAAATAATAGGATAAACTCATGGTATCTGCCCACTGGTCATTGGAAGCTATGTTTCCCTGTAAGTTATACTCATTTTTTAAGGTAACACCTACAGATAGAAGTTGGTCTCCGCTACCCACAAACGCACCTATCTCCATAATAGGCGTTATCATAAAGGAGACCATTACCAAGATCAGGAAAATATTTCTTATACTCAAATTTAAACTACCACGTTCATATAAATAATTCACCAAGTAGAATCCATTTATCAGTAGTAAAAATGAAATTGGCCATAAATAACGAGGTTCTACAAATATAAGAACATATCCCCCCATATAAATTAACATGGTCATCAAGATTTTAACCAGGTCAAATTTAACCCTTCTTGATTCACTTTTTACCATGAAATATATGCTTAAAATTATTATTACCATTGCTAAAGGAGAAAATCTTTCCAGGAAGGCAATTGTGCGAAGTACATTATTTTTAACGATCTCCATCTGTAAAACAAAATATTCACTTGACTCCAATGGATTCCATTCTTCTAATTGAATCTCAGCAGGATCTTCCCATATGCTAACGGCATCTTTATTGGACGGTTCAATGAGTCCTGAACTGTAGATGGGATGTTCAGGATAGGTCGGGCCAACCAGTGCATGATTATAATCCTTAGCCGTACCAATGGTCACTTCCCCCTGTTTTAAACTGATCATCCCCATCCACAAACCACTGATTATGAAAAAAATTACCAGCCCTAAAAAAAGGTTTTTTAAAATCTTTTTTCTCTTTTTTCCTTCAAAATAACATATCAAGTTAGATAAGATAAAATGAACCAAAAAAAATGGGAAAACAAAACTCTTTGCCAGGTATCCCAGTGCCCCTAAAAATCCAGACCAGAATCCATTAGACACGTCATCAGGGTATCTGGAATTGAATATCACTGCAAAATAAAATACCAGGATACAGCTAACCAACAAATCAGGAGTAGAATATCTTATTGCAAAAAATAAAACAAAAGGAATGCTCGATACCAGTATGGCAATTCTCACCATTCCCTCCAACTTGAAGGTTTTAGCCAGTTGGTTTAGACCAATGATAGCTAAAAATCCAATGATCAATGAAAGAGCCCGGGGTATGATTGCTGATTGGAAGGGATCAAAAACCCCTAAAAGGAATGGGGCTATCAACCATGAGTAAAGGGGACTCCAGTAAGCATTTATAGCCTCATTCCAATTTCCAGTGGAGTAATGGTGGGCAATGGAAATATAAGAAATTTCATCACCCATCAAGTTATAGTGAAAAAAGATAAGGAGAATAAATGCCAGACCAGAATATACCGCTAGAACAATACTTAAATCCCGGTGTTCAGATATAAATGCTTTTATATTCATAGCTTACCCTGTTTAATACGTTCCCAGTTTAATTTGGACAATAGTATTGTTATTTAAATCCCTGACGGTCACATAACCATCAGATTTGTAGATGTTAATGTTTTGATGCTGATCTACAAATCCTCTAGTACCCCCATAGGTATTATCGGGATAAAGTCCGTTGGATACGCTTCGACCAGTCATCCAGGCCACCTTTTCTGACAGTTCCCTCTCAGTCCAAACCACTTGATTAGCAGATGTGCTATTTTCAATGTAATCCTTTAAAGGAGCATATTCTCCTTCAAATGGTGTTTCAAGGGCATCCCATCCTTTACCATGCTGGTTTGGTAAATAGCTGAAAAATATCACCACCCCTATCATGGAAATGAAAACCATGAACAGGAGGAATAAAGATGATAAAAGTCGACTGCGGTTACTAGAAAGGTTCTTATATCCCCTTTCAACAGCGAAGCCTGCTAGAATGGCCATGGGGAGGGCTGCAAATTGAAACCCTCTTAAAAAATCTCCGTTAAATCCAAAGAAGCTGAAAAATATCACAATCACAATATACGTGGTGAACAGTTTGAACTGGCGGTAATTGGAATTATAAAGAAGGTAAAGGCCAATAATACCCAGGACAAATACAGCCAAAAAGATTAAAAATGCGTAGGAACCGGGGTGAGGAGGTACCAGTTTAAGGTGAGTTAAGGTGTAGAATATACCCCCCGTAACCAGCCTATCCTTAAAGTAAACCCAGTATCCAGCCCAGAAAAGCCATGAAGGTAGTAAAAGAGCTATTATTTTAAGGTTTGTTTTATCACGATAATTATCAACCAAATATAAAGGTATAAAACAGAACAAAGCAACCATATGCGTCCATAAACCCACCAGTGATGCTATAAATGCCTTTTTTTTATCATGAGGAATGTAATAAATAGTTAAAACTGCCAGTATAGGAATGTAAGCAGCAGGGATGGCCGCGGTTAATGTGGATGGTGCAGGCATGGCCAGTGCAAAAAGCCCCGCAAAATATCCTGCAAAGATACCGTATTCGCGATTAGCAAACCACGATGCAACTCCCACGGTTAATAAGACCTGAAATACACATAAAAATGAATGGGCAAAGCGAACACCGGCTAAATACCATAACCCAGCGTAAACTGCATTGAATAATGGTTGATGCCACACTGGCCTACCCATAGGATAGTAGGTGATGTTGTCCCAGAATAATCCCCAGAATGGGTTTTGAAGTATTTCCTGTGCCCGGGCCAGGTGAAAATCTGTGTCACCACCCACTGGGAAAAGGAAGTAGGGGCGGAGGATCAGGACAATGAACACTGCTATTAGGGGGGTGAATGGTATTAGTAGTTGAATTTTATCCTTAACCTGCAATAAATCACCATAACACTTTTTTTACTATGATTAACCTTTTTATGATTTATGTTATTTAATGATATTTTATATACACATGGGAAAGGGCCGTTTTAGATCAGAAAATTTATTTACTTTTTCTAATACATTTTTAATTTGCAGCATCCATACCACTCCTTGTAGTTTGCTATGGTGTAAGTCTGCATGTGAGGTTCTAGGGGTGAACGTTTGGCGACCAGTAGCCCCTGTGAATTCTCACTTTTTACATACTTACTTGGTTTTTTTCTTAGTGATTGAGTTTAGTGGATCTAATATTAAGGTTAGAGCAGTAGAGCATTTGAGAAGTAATCAAACATATTGATATCCCGTTTTTTCTCGTTTTATATGCTTTTTTTGGCTTCTTCTTTATTCGATAACCGTAAATATGATGAAAAAGAGATATTTTACATACATTTGAAGGTGTCATTAGAAAAACAAATATTTTTATTATGGAAATTAATTGAGCCTTCGAAAGAAATAATGGAACTATTTACTTCTTAAAATTGGGACTCTTTGACACCCTCAAACACAAATTAACAATCTATTTATGGGAGGGGGGTTAAAATGCGCAAAGCATTTTTAATATTGCCTTTTTTATTAGTTAGTATTCTATTAGCTGACTGTTTAATATCAGAAACGTATGGATCTGATATAAATGTAAATGATCAGAATAGAATTGATCTAAATAATCCCTCAGTTGCACAGAATCTGAAAAACATACAAAACAGAACTTATCCAGTAACTGTTTATAGTGCATCAAGTCCCACTAAAAAAAAGGTATGTAAAATTGCGGTTCATATCACAGCTCCTGAAAAAAAATTGAAAGTGGGTCAACCATTCACTTTTTATGTAACTTTTACCAACACTGGAGAGTATCCAATTGACTCAAATTTAAACCCACTTTTTACTGTTTTAGTACAGTATGGTAATATCAAATTAACAAACTTTGAAGTAACTAATGGAACTTTTAATTCTATCGAATCTCCATGGATACCTTCAACTTCCAAATGGTATATTGGAACAATTCAACCAGGACAATCAAAAACAATGAAAGTTACTGGAACCCCTACAACCAAAGGAATGGACACAATAATGTTGATATTTATATACCAGATAAACAATTTTTACGATTTAAAAATTAGTGAAGTCACTTTCAACACTTATAATAAACAATATAAAAGAAACAACACCAGGAGTACTATTAATTTAAATTTAGAAGCCGGAACTGAAATTACTCCACTCATATTAGCCTTTTTAAGCTGCGGAATAGGATTTATAATTGCAAAAAGAGATAGGTTAAAATGACACGAATAATAATCCATTGGCAATATCCACGGCAGAATATCAACTTAACAACACCCAGATGGTATTAACCACTGCGAAAGTCTGTTGATTACATTACTTCTACCATTTTTTTATCAACTCTTTATTTTTGATTATTTTTCAGATCATCTTCCATCTGTTTTACCCCAAGGGCACGATCTAAATCTTTACGTAGTTGTTTCATTTCTTCATCCCGTTCTTCGTCCCATTTTTCTAATTCAAGTAAAATATTATCAGTATTATCAATAACAGTAATTTCTTCTAGGAAAGTTAACCTGTGCACACCTTTAAGGTATGATTTTAGCATCTTCGGGGCCTTGGTTTTGAAATAATTTTGAGTCACACCTGCTTGTTTATGGCCCATCATCAACCGGATGTGTTTCTCAAATACTTCTTCATCTTCCATTTCATTAGCGAAAAAGGTTCTGAAACTTTTAGAAGTCACGAACCCAAAACGTCCAATTTTTTTATCCCTCCAGCCTAATTTCTCATTTAATTTTTGTAAATAGACATTTACGGCCCTGTAGGTTAATTTTTTTTGTTTTTTGAATTTCCTGAAGATTGGAACCTCTTCACTGGCAGGTGGTTGTTCCATGAAGTAATCTAAAATAAAATTTAATGATTCTGGGCTGCTGAATGTGATGTGTTGGTTTGATGTTTTGAACCTCCACATCCTCCACACAGGTACAATGCCTTTTACTTTTTCACAGGTTTCATATAGTCCGGCCAGGTCCTTTACCTTATATTTTTCCTGTTTTGTGAATTTAAAATAGTAATTAACTGCCAAAATAAGTTCCCTGATACTAATACTAGTCGCATCACTATAATTCATTCCACTACTAGCCATAAAACTGAACAGGGCCCGGTATTGTGCATTTGATAATGATATAACTTTCCTTATATCTTCATGCTGTAGGAGGTCTTCATATAGAATATAATAAATTTCTGGAACACCTTTAACACTGATTGATGGTGTTTCTATTTCAAAACATCGATAAAATGTTTTCACGTTGGCAACGGTGAGTTTTTGACTGTATTCTGTGTGGTTTTTGTCATCTAAGAAATTAATGAATTTTTTAAAATATCGTGGGAGTTTTCTTTCATCCATCCAGTCTGTTTCTACCTGTTCCTTACGTGCTTCTTTGATGAGTTCTGATGGTGTTTTGCCTATGCACTCTACATATAAGCCTAAGTCTGCTATGTACTTCCGTTTAGTGTTCTTTTTCCAGTCCTTGAGGTTGAGGAAGTATTCCATCCGGGGGTCCTGGGCGATGCTCATATTAGTGCCTTTGATATTAAATAATACTGCCAGTTGTCTGAGAGGGTGTGACAACTAATTTTTTTTGTATTGTGTTTTATCTGCACTAATTTTAATGAGCAAAATAGATTAAGTTTTTCGTTTTGATGTGAGTTAAACAACATTAAATATTAAACATTTAAATATTAATAATATCATATTATTTTTGAGATCCTCACCTTGGAGTCATAGGATACATTCTCCAACTGCCATACCTGCCCCTGGTGGGGGGTGAGGATCTGCATTTAATCAAAAAAAAATGAAATCAAGTGACTATTACTTTAACATAATAAATAGACGAGGGGTAACATGGAAAGACTGAGTACAGTTCTGGCAATATTGTTAATTATTGTGTTTGCATCTTCCGCTTATGTTTTAATTTTTGGATTGTCTTTTGAAGGTAGTGAGAGTGATTTCTATGTAACTCCAGTTACAGGAGATGAAAACATTTCCACATATAAAAATTCGTGCTCTGAACTTAACTTGTCAACTGTATTTGATTATGATGCTTTAAATGACCAAATGGTAAAAGTAACAGGCCAAATATCTAATAAAACCGAATATGACCACTTTAACAAAACTCGAACTGATCTGCTAATTAAAGTTCCAATGCTTTCACCCACCCCTTACATCGTAGCTACATACACAGGTACCCTACCCTACAACATAAACGACACAATAACAGTTTACGGAAAATACTTCTACCCCCGGGTTCTTGACTCTCCCCCAGAATTAGCTAACCAAGGCTTAATAGACATAAAAACAGGGTACATTGAAAAAGCTTAACAAAAAAATATTTTAAAAAGTTATGACGATATATACAAGTATCACATTGGTTTAAAAAGGGGAGTTAAAATTGAATAAAACTGGTAAAATATTGGCCATACTAATCCCAATAGTGGCATTAATATCAATAGTGGGGGCAACAACCATGACCGATGCAAATAACACTACTTTAAATGAAACTAACAAGACTACACTTGCAAATTCAACAGGTGAAAGTCAAAATACTAATAATACTACATCAGAAAGTGGTTCAACTTCTGAAGCAACACCACAGTCTCAGGAAGCAACATCAAATACACAAAAATCAACATCACAATCTCAACCAACAGAACAATCCAAGCAAATGATATATCAAGAACCCGAAAAACTGCCTTCAAGTGTAGTTTATCGACACGACCCAGATCATCCGATCATTGCACCAGGTTAAACAAATAAAATAAAATAAAAATCCCCCACACTGAGTGTGTGAGGGGTTAAATTATCTTTTTTTTCTCCTTAGAATGGTAGTTCACGGTAATTATTGTACACCTGGACCAGCTTCCAGCTCACGATATTGTTGTAGCCATTGTTATTGTTCGATGCATCCAAGGCAACATACTCACCATTTACATAGGCCCTGACATAAACATGGCCAATCTGACCACTTTTGAACTGTGCAAGGACATGGCGATACATAGCAGGGATACCCATGGCCCTGAGAATAGCAATTAACAAATGGGATAAATCCACACAGTTACCTATTTTATCACGATACGTTCCCAATGCTCCACGCCGGGTGTTGTAGTAATAATCATAGCCATAAACATCACGAACATAATTAAACGCCTGTTCAGCTGTGGTGAACTGTTTAGCCAGATTTTGAATAACTGGATCATTAACTTGACAATTAGCCGTTTTATCCAGGTAGGGTTTCAGGTCATCAGGCACACTAGGTCGGGTGGGCTGTGAAGGACTGGTCCCTCCTCCAAGGCTGTTGGTGTAGATGAAGGCAGGTAAGTATTTTTCATCTGCATAGAAATTCAATGCTCTACTGTACATGTCCATGAAGTTATAAGGACTCATCTGGCCCAAGGGCGTGTTTATGTAGTTTGGCATCTGTTTATTTGCTTCGATGAAGTCCTTAGTTCGCTGTGCTGCATCAATGTAATCAGCTTTTAATAATTTGTTTTCAGGTAGTCCACCCATAGGATTGGAAGGGTCATCAACACTATCTGTTCTGATATTCTGATTGGTGTTATTGTTTATTTCAATTATCGCAGCAGCCATCATCCTGTTGAAACTAGGTCTGCTTACAGTTTCTCCACCAACATTCACAGTCATGGGAGTGCTTCCCTTACTTTGTATATAGTTTGTTACTCTTTTTGAAGCGTCTAAAGTTTCGCTTATTGTTTTCACCATAATATTATACCTCCATAGCGTTCGCTAAGATGTGTTTTTTTATAAATTCAAAAAAAATAGAGTTACAATGGCAGAGCAGGAGCGTATGGAACTTTTACCGAACCGATTGCTAGCCAAGTGAAAGTATGAGTATCACTCCATCCAGTCCCGTCCACATGGTTAAACCAACAAGTACATCCCTGGGGAGTTTTATTCTCTGCAGATGTGGCAAGATAGGAAGAAGGAGACCCAATATATACATCAGGGGTTTCTGCAAATAATTTATTAAAATTTATAGCTTTACTGGTAGCCCTACTCCCATTCCCTGTAATAGTAGATTTGCCTCTATCAACAACTTCAATAACTTCTGAATTATTAATTACTCTCCTTGTTGCACTAACCATGCTACCAGGGAAAACAGGGGTGAGTTTAATATAATCTAATGCAACCTCAGACTGGCTGATTGATTTAATTATAATTCTATAATTACTTTTAGGGTCAAATTTATTGATTATAGTTGTACCGAAGTCATTCACAGTATCTTCATGCATGAACATTATTTCGTAATCGTAACCTCCGTCTTTAGTGATTTGTACAAGAATATCAAAGGTTTCAGTACCTGAAGAGTCCCACATTATAGTTAAAACCATATCTCCAGCCAATACACCGGTACCTAAACTTTTAGTATCTAACAATACCATTCCAGGATAGTTTGAATACACTGCACTTCCATCAAGATAATTAGGGTCATCTATGACCTTAGAATTATCCCCCTTATAAAGTACTGCATCTAATATAAGACTAGCATTTACTGGAATACCTGTATTGCTCATTTTAACACCTCATATTCATAAATGAAGTCTTGGAATTCTATATTGCAATTTTTATCTCCTTGAGCAAGGGGTTTGAATTTAAAGCCGATGTATTTATCAATGCTGTCATAGCCAATGCGGTATTTGCCCTGACTTTTACCAAGGACCACATTAGTATTCATTCCCCCTGTTCCTAATTCATCAACATATGCTCTGATTGGAATGTCTGGGGCTGATGAACCAGGTTTGGGAAAAATAAGTTCCATGTTCTCTTGTCCAGGAGTAGCGTCTGGTAAATAAAATATATTAGGATATGTGATTTGGACTGCATCAAAAATGTAAAAATCATTATAACTTGCAACAACCCCTACTGGAGTTTCTCTACCCGTTACAGCAAAATAACCCTCAGTATTTGGGGTGGGAATTGTAAGTAATGTCACTCCATCCACGGTTACCCTAGTGTAATTTTCATATACATAAAAATCATACCTGTGATAAGCCGTGTCTAACTCTTTGTTTACAGAATATGATGCAGATATTCCTGTATTACGCATTTGTTGCACTACCCACTTACGTGGTGACACCCACTGTGCATAATACCACCAAATTCCATTATTAGGAGATAATGCATCACTCCATGACCCATCCCAATGAGTTATGAATTCAACATTTTCTCCCCGTTTAGCATATACTCGAACCAAATAAGGAGGTTTTAACCGTTTAGCAGTTCTAAGTGCTGCCCGGTTCCCTGTTGCAGTGTTTGTTACTCTTAATTCCCCACCGGTTTCTACAACATTTGCATTAGTCCCACTACGAGATAATACCCAATCACTTGAAATTGAATTATCATCAAAGTTATCAAAGAAATGAGGATTGTAGTATACTGGTGTAGGTTGGTGAGGGAAGATATATCTTATTTTTATATTGTCCCATAAACCTACACCAGTTAAATTAGACCCGAATCCGAAATAATTGTTAATGTAACCTGCAAAATGTCCATCATAATAAGTAATGTATTCTTTGTTGTCAATACTAACTATTATCCTGTTTTTAACCCCATCGTAACTGAACAACACATTAACATTATATTTAACCCCAGTTGGCACTTTACCAGCACAAAATTTAGTCCTTGTTATCTGAGAACTACTCCCTGAGGCGGTGTAACATAACCTAACATATGTATTCCCATCTCCTCCATCATAAGCAAAGTCCACCCAGAAAAAATTCCCAGTGTCATAAAATTGGGGCGAACATAAAAAGAAGTAAGGATTCCCATTAGACCCATAACTTACTATTTTAAAATCAAAATTGTATTCAACCCCATAAGCAGGGTCACCATAATTATGAGAGCATATAAAGAAGTTAGATTTGTTATCTGCACCATTCCCTGTGTGCTGTATACTTTTTCCACCTGAAATTGGCGAAGTGGTATTTACACTCAGTGTTCCACCCAGTACTGCAAAATCAGATATAACTCCATCTTCAAAATCCCAAAACCAACCTTTATATACTGTTGATGGAGAACTCTTATCAGTCGCAGCACTATTCCCATAGAACAGAAGAATTGGGGTTCTGTTTGTGCTTCCACCAGGGATAGCATCTATTAATATATTAAATGTAGCCCATTCACCAGCACGATAATTTAATCGATCATAGCAGAGGAATGTTTGCCCATCAGGATGAATAAATCGAACATCTGAGAAATCTGTTTTCATCCCGGTCCTGTAATGAACTGTTACTTGTAAAGCCGGCCACACTGCAGTTTTAACTCCTACATTACTCCCTGCAAACCACATTGGCCTGCAGTAACTCCAGCCTTCTTTCCATGGAACTCCTATTTTTATTTCCTTGAAGTTTTTCCATCGAGAAGGTAATTTAAGATATATCTTCCCTGCAGTGGCCCCGGTTGAGTCAATGTATGTTAAATCGGGATGAGAACTGGAAGATGCTACATCGAATACAATATCTTCCACAGTTTCAGTTGTAGATATACTATTGCTGACGTGTTCTCCAATAAGTTCTTCCTTTCCATCCGGCCGGATACCATATAATCCAGTTACAACATAATATTCATTAGTACTTTCATCCGCTTTTGTTTTTAATTTACACCGGGCTGAAATCCACCTAAAATTAGTAGATTCAATAGGGAAATAACTGTTTTGGAAAGTACCGATCACTGATGATCCTTCTGGTTTTTCAAAAACAGCTTTGCCGTCAGGGATAGCATAGAACTTATCAAAAGGTTTATCTGCTTCAATTGCATTAACACCCGTTTTGCGTTTTTTGATATAAGCCATAAGATGTTACCTCCGTTGGACAAAAGCACCTGCACCACTGAAACCCAAGTTTCCCAGGCCTTCCCTGGAATACATGGCCTCTGATCTCAGCCTATTTAATCCAAGTAATTCCTGTTTCATTCTTAGTACAATTGATTTAAACCTTTTAGATGGTATGTTAAGGTCTATATCTGCCCTGAATTCTCCTTTTTCTAGATTTAGCTTATTGGTCATTGATTTGATTTCATGATTCCCTGAAAGAAGAACATGTGGAACATCTGTTATAAGGTAATTAGCAGGGTTTAATTGAACTGTGCCCAGCATATCCAATGTAAAACCAATATATGAGTAAGACCTGGAATCAACAGTATCTTTAGCGTCTTTTTCAGCTTCGGCCTGGGTTGTGGTATTCGTCATGTCTTTATAATTGACCCATGTCCCATAACGAAGCATACTATCTATATTAACGTATCCTGTGCCAGCAGCTCGTTTTTCAGCATCATCAGGAGGATAGTACTTTCTGAATGCACGGTTGCAAATACTGTTATTTCCAGTTCCAATCGTGGGTTTATAGGTGATTCCAGTCACGTCCAGAATATTTAATCCCTGTTTTGCTGTTACAACTCCAGCAGATCCTGAAATCTCTTCAAAGATAAAAACATCATCTTTTCGTTCAGCCCCTGGCTCGATGTATCCAGTGTAACCGACCAGTTCACAAACATCTCTAATGACTTCAATAGGGTACTGTGCATCAGATTCAAGTGTGGTTTGTAACATTACATCAGATCCAATCAATCCAATGTTATCGAACCACATTACCCTTTGTTTAATTGGTCCGGGATGTGTTGAAATGGTTATAGTGTCTACAAACCTTATTTGAGTGATATAATATTCATCAGACGTGGCAGAATTATCAAAAGCATCCTTTAAATTAAATTTAAATTCCTCTGGAATTCCAGATAAATTTAATTCAAAATGTCCAATAACTTTGCCTTCAACACGAGATGAATTAACCGTTATTGTGTAATCCAATGCATCATCTGGAGTTTCATTCCCTCGATACATTGAGATAACAATGTTGAATTTGAAAGGATACACAGTAGAATTCCCTTTGGCCATGTAATCGAATACAAGATAAGGGTTTTCTGATACTTTCAATGGTTGGGATGAATTACCCCAAATCAGTGCTTCACAATCTTTACTATTGTTTTCTGAACAATTACTCAGACTTATGTCCTCATAATACAACATAAGCCCGGGTGGGGGCATACCTACGGATTTATCCTGTTTTTTATCAAATCCAGAAACACCAATACTATTAAAGTCATTAATATTGCTCATGTCTTTTAGGAATGCATAGGAACCCTTGTGTTTGTAAAATAATGGGAATTCAATACCTGTGGATATGTACTCCATGAATTGCATCAAATTACTGAAATTATATCTGTAGGCATTCACGGCCAGGTCCTGGCCAGATGTACCATAACCTATCGCGAAATTCTTAAAAGTAGGTGCACGGTAGAAATCTGCTTCTCTACCTACAAAATCCATTTTTAGCAAATCATCATTTAATGTGAATCCTAATACATAGCCTCCAAAGTCGGGTTTAGCATGCTTTCGATCTTCACCCACATAAAAAGTTACAGCGTCCATGAAGTCGAAAATCATCCGTGAATACAAGTTTTCAGGGCATAAAAAGTCTTCTTTGAATGTAACATTTAGTTTAGCCGTGTTCATCTCAGCAATTGTATTTTTAGTGTATTCTGCAGATTGAGCTTCTAGAGAAGTGGAAATATTAGAACTCTCAGTTGATAGGATGTTAACACGCATGACTATGAATGATTCAAACCAAACATCACGTTCATAAAAAGAAGCTTCTAAATTATGCGTACCTGCATTTAGCCTATGTCTGCCAAAATCCATCCATGCGAAATGATAAGCAGGTGTTTCAACACTTTTAACATCCACCAATTTATCATCAAGTTCTAAACGCAATTGTGGGGGTAGTTGCCCGGCCTGTTTAATGGCTTTAACCACTCTGACAAAAATCCTGTAATCACCACTTTTTTCAAGATATAATTCTTTTGAAATACTCCCTGATTGATAAGAAGAGTATGATGGAAACCCAAAAATCGGAAATCCATCATAACCGCTTTGAGTCATATCTGCAGGTGTGCGGATACAGTTACTTCCAGGGAGGTAATAGATAGCGGTCACATCTTTGGCTTCAATTTCTGCCCGAAAGTATGGATCTTCATGGATGGTGACTGGATCCACACCATTAAGTAAAGGTATGAAGTTTACTTCTTTCATTCCATTCACACATCCTTTAGATGATTCGTATCCTTTGATTTACTGGGTTCAACCACTCCAGTGCCAATTTGGAATAATGATTCTGGTTAGATGATGGTAATGTGTTGTCATAAAATCCTATACCTGTTAAACTGGTTGCAGGTATTTTGTTTGATTTTATGGTAGTGGGATACTTTTGTAAAATCATTGTACGCAAATTCTGTGCAGGGTTAGGGTTTGCACAGGTTCCACTACCTTTATTCCAGAACAAAGCATAATGAGTGTCTGACATTGAAATAGATTGATCATCTGCTGTTATTTCTAATGGAGCTCCATCATGATAACAACATGAGAATTTAGGATATGTTAAATCAGTATATTCATGTTTGATGTACACAAATGGTTCACTACGTCGTAAAATCCATTTAGTCCTATTAATGGCCAGTATTAGTTCTTCAGGAGTTTTGTTCAATAATTTAATGAATGAAATAGGTCCAATGTCCACGTTAAAGAATTTTTCAAAAGAAGCACCGTTTATTCTGTGTATTTCAATACCTGTGGATGTGGGAATTATTTGAATTAAATCATTGTAAAACTTGCATTTGTCTACTTTCAAACTTTCTTCTATGTTATGTATTTCATTCCATTCGTTCTGAGGATTATTATTTGAATATAACCTTGGTGAACCATTGAAAATTGCCATGGGGTCACTCGCACTGTTTTGGAATGAATTGTCTGATTCTCCATTTTTATGCAAATATGAAGAACCACGAATCCCCAAACCGGTTGAAGCATTTCTTCCAGTTACAGGAATTTTAGCAACACTTTCAAGAACCTGGGCCTGTGTTTTATAAACTTTTACTTTGTCAGTGTATACGGTATGATTTGTAGGCTCGTGGCTGTGGTGTGTGAATCCGATAGTGAGTCTTTTCATAGTGCTAAGACTACATGGACCTTTCCAATAGAAATCCCATTCAGAATTAGTTGAATTCCATAACCAGGCAGTAATTAATCCATCTTCACCTACTAAAATCTTCCATTTATGGAGTTTATTGGAATTATCAACTAATACTTTGAGTAATGGGTCTGTGAATGGTTTAACAAACCTTATATCCCTACTAGAACTTCCACAATCCTGTACTATTAAAAATGTGTCAGGCCATCCTTCTTGGTCTAACCATTGTCCAGGTCTTAAAACAAAATGATAATTATGTCCGTCAAAATTAGAAGTAGTACTAGTCTCTGGAACTTCTAAATCAAATTCTACGAAGAATGGTGCGTCAAATGTTTGTTTTGACTGAATACTCCTAGCCCCCCAGCACGGCATACCGGGAATAATGGCAGTTCGTATCCCACTCATTCCAATTTTCCCACCAGAAACGGTGTGACTTCCACCGGTCATGTTCCACATAGTAGCGGACCATTTGGATGTGTCAAGGGTTGTGCCTGGAAAATCATCTTCTAACAATACTAATTCTTCGGTTAAATCATAACCATGTTTTAATGGTGTTCCAGCGTAGGGGCTTGTAGTATAATCCATTTCAAGGAATACATCCATGGCATTGTTAATTAATTCAACTGTTAATGTTGCTTTAGCTTCAAACTGGTTGATATTATCAATATCCACGTTGCGGATGAGGTACCAGCCTTTATGGTTTAATCGAACATTATCATACTCTTCAGGACGGCTAGCTGTTGCATTTATCCACACAGGACCCCAATCTTTCTGCTTAGTACTCCTGACAGTTATACCCCCGGATTCTTCCGTATTTCCCCGTGTTATCAGGCCACGGAGTTGGTTTATTTTCCAGATGGGGCCTGCAATGGTGAACTTTTCCTTACCATCCATGACTCCGTAATCATTGTTTTTTTCGTAGTAGAATCCTCTATCGAAAACTACAGGTCCGATTATACAAGTATTCATGCATACACCCTTTTTTTTAGTCGAATAATTCGTCAACTACTCCGTTTAACTCCTCATGCACCACGTTTTTAATTTCCTTGATAAGACCATCTTTGTCATAGATTGGGCCGGTAATGTTAAACACGAATTGCAGCACTCTTTTAACTGGGTTTGCAATTCCAAAGCCTCCAGCACCACTACCTGGTGGAGGTGACCAGGTTCCACGGTTTTGGAATGCTGTGGTATCGAATGGTATTCCGTTTACCATGGCCCATACGTGTGGTATGCCTGTGGATCCCCAGGTTCCATGGGCCATGTATGCTGATAATCCCATTGCCTGGGCCAGGGCTATGATAATCTGAGCGCCATCAAAACAATTGAATCGACGATCTCTTAAAGCCTGAGCATTACTTTTCTGATCCCCATAGTAGAATTGATATGCTGTTCTTCCAATGATTGAACTGGCAAGGGCTGCGAAAGCTGATAAGCTTCCTCCATTTTTGAGTGTTGAAAGTGAAAGACTAACTCCTCCAATGTTCATCTTCCAACCATAAACGGTTGAGAGGATCCTGTCAATCCAGTTGTCACTGAAATCCCATCCACCAGCATAACAGTTACCATCATAATAGCAAGTATCATCATTTTCAGGGGCAGGACCTGCACCATACATTCTATTCTGGGTTGACCTGAAAACCATAGGTGCGATACCAGCAAAGAGACCATCATTTGAAAGTCCTCCACTGTAATTCAACACACTTATGTCTGGCCCTCCAGCAGCACCGGGCCATGTTGTACCTCCAAAACCACCACCCCCTCCTCCGGAACCTCTAGAACCACCTCCAGTTATGAAACTCCAAAACTCTTTCAATTTATCATATAATGTTGATATAGGACCCCATACTCCATCCCTGATAGCAACTGCAGCTGATAGCATACCATTTTTCATCTGATTCCAGGCAGACAGTATCATACCAACATAGGGAGATACAGCTCCCCAGATCTGGTTCATGATATTCCAGATGGTCATGAACACATTATTCCAAATCCATTGGGTTGTGGATTGAATAGTGGACCAGGTGGATCCTATGAAACTGGCCAGGATGTTGATCACGCCCATGATGACCTGGATTCCAATCATCAGGCCCTGGGCTGCGAATATGAAAATGTTCATGAGCATGGTGCTGAAGGTCTGACCAGCTGCATCACCAAAGAGAAGAGTTACAATCATGGTCAAAGGGTTATATTGAGCTATGAACTGGAACATGGCCATGAGTATACCATACCAGTCAATACCAGAAGCCCAAAGAGTAATAGCTTCCAGTAAACCACCACCACCATCACCTCCAAAGATGTAATCTATTAACACACCTATCGGGTTGAATTGGATTAACCACTCACCAATAGCCATGAAAAGACCAATCCAATCAACATTAACGAGCCATGACATGAATTGACCAATGATATCTCCACCAGCACTGAAGATTCCCATGAGACTGTTCCAAAAGAACACCCCTAAACCTATCCAGTCAATATTTACAATAGCATTCCAGATCATACCTCCAAGATTCTTAAGACCCGGAATAATGCCCAGCCATTCACCATCCTTGAAGAAAGCACCGACCAGAGCATCCCAAGCACCAGTTAAGGAAGTGAAAATACTGTATAAAAATTGACCAACACTAACCAGAGTATTCCAGTACCCAATTAGTACCTGCCAGGCCCCATTCAAAATCAATCCACCGATCCAAGACAGGGCCGATCCAATAGGTGATAAAACACCCCAAAAGTATCCTGCAACTCCTCTTAATATTCCTATAAAGTTCATCAGAGCATTTAAGGCAGGGAAAAGTATGCTCCTTATACCTATCACAAATTGGTTTGCCACCGTGTCACCAAAGAGCAACCGGATCAGCATAGTAACTGGATTATAATTAGCGAAGAAAATGATAATTTGGCTAAGAATTCCATACAGAATCCCTTCTAAACTTACATTTTCAAGACCACCAAATAAGGCATTCCAGATGTATTGGCCCAATCCTTTAACACTGTTGTAGATAGCGGTAACAAATCCCGTAGCAACAGCTCCCCAATCAATACTCAGTAACCAGTTCCAAAGCATTCCAAAAGCATTCTGGAAACCTTGAATCAAACCAACAAAACGCCCTTCACTATCAAAGAATGCTCCGAAAAAGGCTTTAATTGCATTGCCTGCCTGAGTTACCACCCAAACCAGTTTATTGAAGTTCAAAACTATGAACAGCAGGGGATTCACAAAATATGTCAATAAAGCCAGAACCTGGCCCAGAGGATTGTTCTGGAAGAAATCCCAAAGCCGGACAACTGCATTGCCGATCCAGGATAAGACGTTCACTACAGTGCTACCCAACCAAAAGAAAATTGCTCCTACTGGCTGTAAAGCATCACCTAATAATCCAAATAAATCAATGATCGACCTTATTATGTCAAAGCTTCCATTGTCTGAAGGAAATAAATTATTCCACAATGGAACTATAAAACTAACTAAACCTTCCCAAGCTTCTTTAATCCCATTAATAGTAGCCACGACATGAGGATTATTTGTGAATGCAGCCCACAACCTCATGACACCTGATTTAATGGCCTCAATCATTGTGGGAATGTCTTTCCACCATTTGAAGTATTCTCCAACCTTGTAAATCGCAACAGCCAAGACAATTAATGCAGCCGTAGCCAAAACAATAGGGTTAGTAACCAATGCTTTAGTCATCATCCACAGAGCAGTAGTTAAACTCCAAGTAGACACTGTTGCTAATGATTCTCCAGCGATAAATGCGACTAGTGATTGCAACGAAAATAAAATAGTACGGCCAAATCCAGCGCTGCTTGCAGTAGCCATTTTTTGAGCAATATCATAACCAAATAGTGATGCGGTCGCTGTAACAATTTTAGCTATTTTTACAGTTAAAGCAGGAATTAATGATCCAACTAAAATTAATCCAAATGTTGTTAAGGCAATGCTTGCTATGCCTATTATAATTCCTAACTGAACCCATCCAGGTAACGCAGCCCAACTACTAGATAACCATCCAATTACATTTTTAGCACCATAAGCCAGGTCAGCTAATGCCATAGTGATAGCATAAATCAATGGAGCAGCAGGTATCAGGAAAGCTCCGAGGAGCTGGCCACCAGCAATAGTTAAGACTTGGACAGCATCATCAAGACTATTGATTTCTTTTGCCATCTGGGTTAAACTACGCTGTTCCAGGACCTGATTGAGTGCCGCTATGATTCCTTTTTTATCTTCTTTATCACCACTCCACAGCCCAGTGGCTTTAAGTGCATCAGCTGTAACTCCAATCTCACTTAGTCGGCGTTCCCATCCTTGGCCCTGGTCTATTAAATCTTTGAGGGCTAGGGCAGAGTCCCGGGCCGATCTTCCTTCCATGGCCATTGCACTAGAAAATACCGCACTGGTTTCTATTAGATCCTTAGCTTCACTTGCGTTTAGTTTGTAGATACGGGCCATTTTGGCAACTTCCATGCCGACCTGGTTCATATCTGTTTTGCGGTAGATTGTTTGGAGTCTGGCCATCTCGTTGGTGTACGCGGTTAGTTGTGAGGAGTCCCAGCCCATGCCTCTGGCCATTCCTGCGATTTGTCCTTGGGCATTGACTGCGCTGTTGGCAACATTCATTATTTGCATGGCTAGGTCCATACCTAATGTGATGGCTAGCATTCCTGCTGTAGCCTTTAGCAGGTTCATTGCACTGTTAAGGCCACTCATTTTGGATTGTGCTGCAGTTGCATTGTTCCCGGCGTTACTGGTTGATTTTGCTGTGTTTTCTAGTTCTTTGCCGGTTTTGCTGGTGGTTTGGCTGAGGTTGTTCATGGTCTGATTCAGACCATCACTATTCTGCTTTAGCTTTGAAACCTCAGAATTGGATCCACTTGCTCCTTTCTGGAGGCCATTTAATTCAGATTGTAAGGATGCTGCTTTTGATTTAGCACCGCTTAACCCCTGAGTAAAATTGGTAATATCCAGAGTTAGGAATGATTTAATTTCTCGTCCACCGAAAGCCATGATAAAAAACTCCATTAAAGTGACTACATAATACTTAATAAAACTACAAAATAGGGGTTTTTATATACAAAATTTAAATAGAATGACTACAAAATAATAATTATAAGAATCAAATAGAAGATGATAAAAATGGGGAAAAATATACCAACAAGCGTGAGAATACCCTCTGAATTTAAAGAGGATATTGAATTATTAGCAAAACATAGAGGGAAATCTGTCTCTAAAACAATCATCACGGCAATAGAATATTACATAGCTCACGAATATGACCTAATACGCATGTTAAAACTTAAAAAACTTGAAGAGGAGGGAGTATAAGTGTTAGGGTTGCGAAAAAGTAAAGCAAAAAAACTTGAAGAAAAAAGGATAAAAGATGGAAACAGGTTTAATGATTTCTTTAAAACAGAATCACAATTATGGAAAGATATTGAATTTGCACCAGGAGTAGGTTGTACTATTGAGTTGACTGAAACAGAGATCAAAAGTCATGGGATGTTAACTAAAGGGGCAGCCACGGCGGCATTTGGACTAGTTGGTTTGGCAATGACATCGGGATCTAAAAGTAAGAACGTAAGTATCCCTGCAACTATGCGTATAGTACAAAATGGCATTTTATTCCAAAGGCATGATGACGAAGATCTGCGGGTTCCATGGGAAAATATTGCAGAAGTTAAAGTTACTCCTGGAATGGGAGTATGGAAATATCTGATTTTAGATTTGTTTGAAAATCCTCGATTAAAGGTTAGATTTGATCGTACTGTTAGTAAAAATGTTCTGAACATGGTTAAAAAGTATATTGATTCTCACATCCCTGGTTTGGATGATGGCTGGAATGATGCTCCTATTCCATTAAATGCCCCATCTAAACATGTTGAATCTAAACCTTCTGAAATGGATCCTAACTCCTGTTCTAATTGTGGTTCTCCTATAGAAGCGGGGGCTAATTTTTGCAGCGAATGTGGACAAAGACAAAAAATTTAAAGAAAACTATTTAATGATCTTTTAAATAGATAATGCTATATTTTAAATTCATGGAGAAATACACATGGTAGATACTAGAATACGAAAAACAAGAAGTGAAAGGGAATTTGAAGAAGCAATTGATGAATACATAACTATGGGATATAAAGTTCAAAGTAGGGGTGAAAAAACAGCACAATTACTTAAGGCACAATATGGAAGTCTTCTTTCTCACATTTTAATACTTATATTCTTTTGTTGGACTTTCCTCCTAGCAAACCTACTTTGGTTAGTTTATAATTATTATAGTAAATCTGATAAAGTCCTTGTAAAGCTAATTGAAGATAATGAAACAATACCCAGTGTGGGTTAAAACATGTAGATGGATGATTTTTATTATCAATACTATTTTTTCTTTTTTTTATTTACAATATTTCAACTGCAGGACCTTTGGCAGGTGAATGTGGAAGGTAAAGTATAATTTGGAGGTAAATATTTTTCAGTAACTTATAAAATAAGTGATCAGACCACTGCATAATTGGTCTGCATGGATGGAATTTTCATATCATTAAGAGTTAGTAAGTCAACTGGTCGGTTTTCTTTCTTTTGATGTATTAGGAACATGAAAACGGCTTCAAGATGTATTGTATCTTCTTTTACATCGATTGTCATTTCAAAGTTGAAATTCCTTAAAGAGAATGGTTTGACATGGAAGTATTTGGAGGCATCCAATATTTCAAGAGCTACTGGAATGTTATCTTCACTGAAATCAAGTATAACATTATCTGCTAATTCTACAGATTCCTTATAAGAATAAGGCTTTTTAACCTTTAAAAACAATGCATCTGCCTGAGCATCATAGTTACTTATCATTTCAAAATCCACGTCACTCATTTTTCTCTACCGTTCTCTAACTTTTACTGACTGTTCATATGTAGTTACAACTTTTATATCTTTTTCTTTTGAATTTTCAAAGTCAATGATAATGATCAGATCGTGATTAATTCTGGAATCATCCTGTTTGTAAAATAATTTAAATCTGTTTTTTCTCTGTTGAAGAATTCCAGAAACATCTTTTTTCACTAAATAGTCATATATTAAATTTTCATTGATGTTTCTATCTTCCATCCTATCTTTTGCATGAGGGCCTATTTCAATTTGGTTTTGATTACATTCTGATAATCTTGTCAATGCATGCGCAATAGGTGAGGTCATAGATTCAAGTTAAATTTTTATAGGATATAAATAATTTTATTTAGTGTATTCAATTATTATTGGTGGTTTGATATTCACGTCTGCATTTATAGCTGCTGATATGGCTGTTTTTACCATTTTTTCGCAACTCATGGTTTTAGTCTGTTTTAGTGCGTATAGTGCTCCTCTGGCATCGTATCGTCCACTACCAATGGCATCGTAATTGTCATTAGATTCTATAATGTCATAATCTTCACCCACCCTGAATAATCGGCCTTTGTAACCGATTAGTAAGGATGAGTCGTATTTCATTTTATGATCGTCTACTAAGTTTTCTTCTTGGAGTTTTTCTTTTAATGCAGGAATAAATTCTTTAAGTAGGTACAGGAAAGGATCTTTGTGTTTGTCGGTGGGAGGGTCAAAGTCATGGTTTAGTATTTGTCCTATTCTGCTGCTTCCTGCTACTCCTATTATCATTCCGTTTGGTGTTTGGAAGATTTTTTTCTGGTTTTTGAGTATGGTGTATGCTCCAAATCCATCATTGTTACCGCTGTCTGCGGCCATTACAATTTTCTTATGTGGTGTTATAACTCCTGCGATGCATGTCATATAACAATCACCTTAGTTTGTTGTGCTCTAAAATTTAAGGAAGGTTGAACTAATAATATTACAAAAAGATAAAGGAGGTGATAATTTATGCCAGGTAAGAAGAAAGCCATACATGTTGTAGCGGATAAAAAAGGTGGGTGGAATACTAAAAAAGACAATGCTAAAAGAGCTTCAAAACATTTTGACACTAAAGATGAAGCTGGTAAAGCTGCTAAAGATCAGGGTCAGCGGGAGAAGACAGAAGTTATCACGCACAAGAAGAATGGACGTATTCAACGGCGTGAAAGTTATGGTAATGATCCATATCCACCAAAGGACAAGAAATAATCATATTTTTTTCTCTTTTTTTCACCTTATTCTTGGTATGGTTTCTAAATATTCCATGAATTCTTCTATTTTATCCACTATCTGCCTTAATTCTCTATTAAATAATCTGTATTCTTGTAAATCATGCACCCAATGATAATCTATCTCTATAACATTTATAAGTTGACATATGTTGTCTTTTTGTTCATTTAATGAAGTTTTTAATTCATTTAAGAAATCTTTCTTGAAATATTTGAATTTGTTTTCAACATCAGAATCATTATTTTTCAACTCTTTCCGAATATGGATCAATGTTATTATGTGTTTGTCAGGGATTATATCTATTGTGCAGTCTATTAATTCATTTATATCCCCATAAACATCCATATTGTCTTTATATATCTTTTTTTCAATATTTTCTACTTTATTAACGGCTTTTTGGTACAGTTTTAATTTTTTATTAATTTCCATAACCCTAATCCCCCCTCATTTTTTTTTATTCTATTATTCTGTAAAATTCTTCTTCTATGATGTTGTATACTTCTGTTTCTGCGGATGTTATTCCTTTTTCTAGGTATTTCCAGGTTCCACGTTTAGGGTGTTGGAATTCTTTTTCGTGTTGGATCCAGCTGTAGTCGTATCCTCTGCTCCATGGGTTGTTTCGGACTGAGTATCCGAATTCCATTTTAAAAAGATTGGTTAGGGTGTAGATGATTTGTTCGTAGGATTCTTCTAGGTATCCTTTATCAAGGGGTACGTAGGGTGTGGTTTTGGTTTTGATTAGTAGGCCGGCGTCGATTAGTGCATCGAAGAATCCTGTTTTTAGTTTCAGTTCCACTTTTTTGGCCCATGATTGGAACTGTGAATCATCCACCCGGAACATGTCTTTATCCCTCTACTTGTATTTCGTCCATTAGTTCTTCCATTTCCTCGGAATTTTTCTCTCGGGGTTTGGTTTTGCCTTTTTGTTTCCGGTATTCTTCTTCCTCTTTGTCCATGATTTCTTTCTCACGTTTTAGAAGGTGTGAAGTGGTGTAGGTGTCGAGGTTCCAGTATGCGTCGGGTGAGAGGCTGATGCCGGGTATCCTCCTCACTATTAAGAAATAGTTATCCAGCATCACCTCTTCCAGGATCAAACTTAATGGTTCAGATTTTTTGGAGTTGTTTTTGTCGAAAGTTTTCGGTTCGGTCCATATTGGCTTTTATAACTTCACGGACTTTCTTATCTATCTGTGTTTGAGTGAATCCAGATTGGCACATATTATAGAACATTCCCAGGTTCTGTACTTTAATGAGGTCTATGCTGTCGTATTCTTCTTTGAACTCTTCCGGTGTGAGGGGGTCTATGAGTAAGCATGCGAGTTCTGCATATGTGTTTTCCAGTTTTTCTTCCAGTTGCCTCATCTGATCTTTACGTTCATCTCCATCTTCACGTAACTGTTTCTCCAGAGTTCTTTTCTCCATGGAGAGGGTGTCAATATCGTCAAGTAGTTTGATGGCTTTTCGGATTTCTGCATCAGTGGGGTTTTCTGCTGATTCAATTAACTGTATCCTTTTATTGGTCCTGTCAATCTGTGCCTGGATATCTTCTAATTGTTCTTCCAGGTCTATGTTGTCCTGGAAGACTGGTTTCATTTCTTCCTGGAGTTTTTCTATGTCTTTTTGGAAAGTGACTAATGTTTTGTTACTGCATCTTTTGAATTTCCGTTCTTTTCCACAAAATTCTATTTTAGCACGAGTAAACATCTAAAAAACACACCCCTTTATATGGTTCCTATATGTAAGTTTGCTAGTTCAGAAATTACTTCAACAGTCATGAAACTGGCCAGGCTTTCATCATTGATTTTGAACTCAGTTTCGATTGATTTACGCTCATCACCAGACTGTGGACTGTCACATTTAGTAATAGTCACATCTGGTATTAGGATGGCTGTTTTATGGAATATGTCAGTTGATGTAACAGTTTCGATTAGGGGTCCGATGGATTCTATGAGGATCTGTTTCCTGAGTGGTTCTGATGATACTTTAGTCCCATCAGTTGTTCCAGATTCATATTCGGTTTGGATCCATTTGGTCTGTTCTGTCCAGGGTATGGTGAATCCTCCTTCGGATTCTCTTATTCCCATGTTTTTGGTTTCAGTACCGAAATCATCCCCTCCACATGGTTCACTTTCAGCGTTGTTATTTACTTTTACATTGCCTTCTATTACACATGGGAAGGCATATTGTGCTTTGTTTGCTTCGGTTAATGTTACACCTACAGGTGCATAGTACAGAACAGTCTGGCCTGCTTCTATTTTGACTTTTTTAGTAGGTACTACTCGGGCAGGGTTGGGTTGTTTGAACTGAGGATAGTCACTGACAAACTTAGGGGCTATGCTCATGGGTTCATCGTTTTTGAATTTAACCTCTAGTTCATTGAGCATACAATTATCATAGACGTATGCATCATTTGCAGTCTTAGCATAACCATTATACAATGTACAGAGTGGTGGATCGGATGGGTTTACAACATCAACTGCAAAGACGTATTTTTTGGCCTTGGTGGCTCCGGCTATTGCGGGGTCTGGGCCGGTCACATGTCCAAAGAGTAAATACCAGTAGTCTTCCCATCCTTGTTGGTATCGTGCTTTATCTTCGTAACCTGGGCTACTGGCTGCTTTTTTACGGTACATTCCCATGGTTAGACTGGATCCACCTGTGTGGCCCTTATCTTCGTCGTGTTCGATTTCTTTTTCAGGTTCGAACTCGGTTCCTGGGATCATTATTAGTGGTTGTTCAGGGGCTGTCTTACCCGTGGGTTTGATCCCCAGGGACCAGTAGTGATATGCTAGGTTAGGTGCTATAACTCCCATATTAGTCAGTCCTCCTCTTCTGTTTAGGTTTTTTTACGGGTTTAGATTCTTCTTTTTCCACCCGTTTAAAATATCCTGATGCATCCAGACATGAAACCAGCCTTTTATTATCATCAGGAATATCAATTATCTGATTTTTCTTTAATTCTTCGTCTTTTTCCATTATTTCAAAAGCTACTAGTTCCAGGGTCTTATGTCCGTCTGGCCCTGTATATTGAAACTTCATAACAAAATCCCTCCTTCTATAAAGTATATCTGAGTTTGAATGCTACCCTGAGCAGATTACTGAAAAAAACCTCTTTATTATCCTCATGGCGCTTATAAACCAAAGCACCGATGGGATAGGTTTTATGATACTCCAGTTCTATACTGTGCCGTGTTGAAAGCTCACCATTAACACCCCCACGTCTGATCAGGGTTATTATTTCTTCCTCAAAATCCCATAGTTCCATTAGAAGCTTATTTTTATCTAGTGTAGCGGTGTGTCTTCGTATTTCTAGTTCTTTAACGTATTCATCACAGCCTGATGGTTTTTCCTGTTTCATTTCCCCGACTTTGTAGCTCAGGGCAGGTAAGGGTGTGTTCGGATCCATGGTGGAATCATCATAAAAGATCCGGGTGTACTTCCCGGATTTGATGATGAATCCGGTTAGGTCTTCTAGGATTTCCTGTAATTTACTCAAAAAAATAGCCCCCACAAATATTTAGATTAGGCTGAATCCAATCAAATCCTCGTTAATACCATCATCGGTGTTATCATCGGCGGGAGTGTTTTTATACGTGTCTATGGCCCTGTCTACTATTCCCAGGAGACGGTCCGCATAGTTTTTACTTTTCTGTGTTCCATCACCCATTACCTGGCCTTCATGCTCCCACCGGGTGAGCCAAGTCATGGCTGCAGCTGCAATGTATTTGTACTTGAGTAGTGATTCTGGTAAGGTCTCTGTCTGGAGGCCATCTCTAACATAATTCTCACCATCAATTAAACCAAGATCCAGACTTTCAAGTGTGCAAACAGGACTGTTATTCCTAAATATGATGTCGATGATGTCAAGTGAATCTAAAGTTGCATCTAAGTGGATACTTAGCGACTTAATACCAGACAATACTTGACTTTTGGGATCCATCCCTTGATCATTGACTTTAAAAGTAACTGCTCCAGACTGCCCAGCACTGATAATATCACCCACTCCCTGAAGAGTTAAAAGAGTGACTTCAGCACCCATGGTATCATGAAAACCTAGACTAATCTTTGAAGGATCCAACTCACTACTTGGAGTTAGTTTGATTTCAACTGTATCTATCGAAAAATAATCACGCTGTAATGTAGGGATGATAATCACATCATCCGCCATGCCAGTAAATCTTAACAGGTTTATATGAACAGATCCGGCCACTAACTGACATTTACTGGATGGTTGTACGTTGTCTGATGATTCAAAAGAGTAAGGGTATTGTCTGTCAACTTTGAATTCCCTGAGGTGGTGGAGGATTTTATAATAATCCTCCATTAGGGTTGCAGGGTCTGCCAAAGATTAAACCCCCTTATGATACAAAGTCAGGGAATCGGATCATCCTTTCGCCCTTAGCCCTGGGGTATGCTCCAGCAGTACAGGCTACTTTGATGGTAGTTCGGGGTCTGTGTTCCTCATCACTGTTATCAAACATCAACATACTGACAGGTGGAAGTAATGATTCTAAGCCAGGAACAGAAGGCATGGACTTAATTTTGGGGTTATGATATTTCATCATGATAACATCCAAGGCAGGCATTTTACTATCAAAACCGAATGCCTCTCCATCTTCAAATGCCCGGCCACCCCAGAAGTTTTTGGCATTAGCCACGTCCAGGGCACTTTTGATTTCAAAACCATTCTGAGGCAGTTTGTAGTTAGACACTGATTGAGCAGCCCTTGCTTTAAGTTCCACATCAGCTTCAGCACCGTAAGCTATCAAGTCAATTTCGTAAGGTTTTGGCCTGATGCTGGCTTGGAACCTCATCACATCACGGAGTAATGATTTAAACTCAGTAGCATTATTACCCCATCCCTTCACGATCTTAGAATCAGTTACAACTTTAGCGTTGTTTTTGGCAGTACTGTAAACTGCTTGATCCACGTCAGTAGCGAAGACGTAACCCATGGCACTGATTTCATCCATGAGGTTGAAATTAGGATGTTCCATGTCCTTATTCAGGATAGAATATTCAATTTCATTGTGCACAAGTTTAAATCCTTCAGGAGTGATGACTTCACCCCTGATTTTACGTGCACTTGCACCTTTAGCTACTTTTTTAGATTTACCAGTTTGAGTTATGAATTTATCAATCGGTGTGCTTTCAACGATAGTTACCTGTTCGTTATCAACTTTCATGAGGGGAAATATTCCAGCGAACCGGTATCCTTCAACCATGGAAGTTTTTAATTCTGCCAGGTAAATACCGTTCTCAAAGTCAGCGTACATTTCTTTTAATGTTGCCATTTTATACCAATCCTCCTTTTTATCCTGCGGCCTTAACTCTGATAGGGCCATCACAGTCTACGGTTACATATCCGCCAGTGTTGGCAGGTATGTTATCAAAGCTGGTAACCACATTGGTAGTTGCAGCAGATTTGTCAAGGCCTTTCTTAGGGTCTTTAATCTCAAGTTTATCTCCTGCCTTAATTTCCACATTATCAGGGGCTAATGGCAACTGTAATTCTCTTGATGTTAGTTTAGCAGCCCCAACATATCTTTTAGGATATGCTCCTACTGCAGCATTCGCTTTAGGTAATGAACCATCAACTTCAGGGTCATAAGGATTGAAGTGAGTAGCTATTCCTCCTGCTTCTGCAAGTTTCATACTTCTTTCCCCAGTTCCTTGGACCAGGAAGTTTTCTTCATCAACCTGTTTTTCAAAAGTAACCTGTTCGTTAGGAAGGCCATTATTTGGGTTTATCCCTTTACGGTATGTCATGGGTCCTTCTTCTACTTCGTAGGTTTTTACTTCGCTTTCTTCGAAAAATGTTCCAATTTTAGTCATGAAATTCCTCCAAATAGTTTACCATCGTTTTTTCTTTTTACGAATATCCCAGAAATTTCCAGGTTCATCTTTTTCCTTTTTCTTGGTTCCATCATCATCATGCCCTGGAGCTCCACCCGCGGGTACTCCCTTGGGTTTTTGAGTGATGATTTTATGTTCCTTGAAAAATTCCAGCTTCTTCAGGGACATGTCTTCGAGTTCTTTTTTCAACTCTTCATCATCCCCCGCCAGTTCTTTTATTAATTTTTCCTTCTTTTTTCCTTCTAATTTATCATATTTCTTAGCTTTATCTTCTAAATCTTTAATTTTCTTTTCATTGTCCTTTTTTTCTTTTTCTAAATCTTTTAAGTCCTTTTCAAGTTTTTGTTTTTCCTCAACAGTTTTATTAGCACTTTTAAGCTTGGATTTAAGAATACCAATCTCTTCCTGCTGTTCCTGCTGTTTTTCTAAAGCTTTTTCCAAAACTTCGCTTTTATCACCCAAATTATCATCCTCCTCAGGCTTTTCAATACTATTATAAAGAATATGACTCCTAGGAGTGGTTGTTAAACCAACCTCCTTGAGGTAACCAGTAATTGGTAGATAGTATTCGTCATATTCCACCAAGTTAAGATCATCAAAGACTGGGCTGATTCCTTTATCTTTCAGGTCAAGGTCCTTTGGGGGTTTGACTTGTAGGCTGCCGTCTTTGTAGACAAAATTATCAAGTTCTGCTATGACCTTCTTGGTGTGTTCATCAGTCACTTCAAGGCCACTAGTGGTGGCTGCTATTTCTTTCAAAAATTCCTCTGTGAATTTAACGGGTTTGTCCAGGCCATGATCCGTATAGTTGACCAGGCCAGGTTTGAAAATAGGTATTAAAATAGTACCATGCCTCCAAAAAAGTAAAAATGTGGATTAAAAAAATAAGTTAAATAAGAGTTAAATCAGCGTACTTTTGAGATTCTTCTAAATAGGACTGGTATTCCTTAGTAGCGTTATCTTTCTCAGGAACCAGTTCACAATGGCCATTTGGGTGGTCATATTCCCATTTGTCCATGGGTCTTGGTGGCAGTCGGGCCTTGGCATAGCATTTCTCACAAGTACGTCGTCCAGCAACAACCCAATAATATAACATATTTCTGCCATATCTCATCTTCTGAGCTGCTCTCTTGACTTTTTGCTTAGCCAATTGGGCATTGAACTTAACAAAATTCTTAGTACGTCTTATGGCCCTGTTGAAATTAGCTTTAAGATTAAAATCTTTGGGTTCACCCATACCTGCCTTGAATGATGCGGCCTTGGTGGCCACGTCATCTTTTAACTGATTGATAGTTGCTTTAGCACTTAAACTAAGAGTATTTAAGGTTGGTTTAAGGTCCAAGTCAAGTTTAACCTTGGGGATTACTTTTTCGTGTATGTTGAATTCTTTCAGTATGGAAACACGGTGGTCTTCGACTATTTTAGTCAGTTCGGTTTTACTGGTTTCTGCTAGTTTCTTCCCGGCTTTGGTGACAGCATCAGGGAATTTTTCAAGGACATAATCAACTGTTTTATGCTCAAAATCTGTGTAAAGTTTAGCAAAAATAACAAATAAAGCAATAAACATTAACTGTTCATCCATATCCATATCTTCAACATCTGGATCATCTGGTTGGAATGTTTCATTATCCCATCCAAGGAGCTCCTCATTCAGGGGTACTTCAGTCACCATCATCATTCACCCCTTCGTCTGTTTCCTCTTCTGATGGTTCTTTACCTTTATTTTCGTCAGTTTCTAGGTATCCTGATTTCTTATCTTTGTCCTTGGGATGGAAGTTAATCCAGACATTTCCTTTTTTACCTGCTAGTTCTAGTTCAGGTGTGAATAATTCATTTTCAATATATTTTTTCAACCATTCCCTGTTGTATTCAAGGAATACAACTCTTCCACTGGTTTCACTATCCATTAATACTTCCGCTGTGGCCCGGTTACTTCCTTCTGTATCAAATAGTGCATGTGGTGTTGAAAGTCCATCGAAAATTTCATTCTTAAAATCCTGTTTATATTTTGGAATATCTGGAAGCTGACTTGTACCAATCATTTCAGCTTCAAGCCCGAAAGGGAGAACCACAACTCCTTTTTTATGGTAATCAGTAGTGGCCTCCACAACCGCCTCCCGGGACTTTTTAGTTAAACGTTTACCTGGGGCATCCTTGTTCCCCATAGTCACAATTAAAATATTGGAATTTTTGAAAACAGTCTTCGGCATCAAATCAGATAGGACCCTACGATAGTATACCGGGTCTAGGATGTCCATCACAATGGATCTGCCCTTACCTTTTAACTCCATGTATTTGGCATTAATGACTTCTCCTGGCTGGAATGGTACAGTCCATTCTTCTAATTTTTCTTCCAGTTCCTCGAACTTTTTAGCCAGCCATCCTTTATTTGTTTCTTTGTTTCTTTGTGTTAGTTGTTTGAATCCGGTTACTTTACCGTATTCATCGTAAATCTTTTTGATTCGATAATTTTCAGCATCAAAGGCTAATATTCGGAGGTGGATTCTATTTTCAATAATAATCTTATTCATGAATACCTCACCATCCACCTGACCCGCCCAGAGTAAATCCCTCATGACCTGGTTAATATCCCAGTCCGTGCTCTTACAACGTTCAAGGATATGATTCACTGCATCCTGGTTATCTCCTTCTATTACAAAGTTAGATATTGTTTTAGTAATGTTATCATTGATGATACCCTTCACAATAGGGTCGTTTGCTGCAAAACGGCAGTTCTTTATTGTTCTTTTGACTTTGAAAGGTACCGTGTCGATGAGGTCTATTGCATCTGTATCAGTGGTGGTAGTGTCATCAGTGTCTATTCCGGTTTCTTCTATTGCGTGGGGTTCTGCATTCCGTAAAAGGAAATTTTTGTAGTTGATTCTGTCTAATAATCCCATATAATCCCACCACTTTTTTAGTAGACGTAAGCGTCTTCCTCTTCAATTTCCTGTTTTTTGTATTTGCTTAAAGGTCCAAGAACACCGTAAACATCATAGCCCATTGCATCCATGGCATGGTTCTTAAAATCAACAGGTTTATCTAAAATATTCCCATCCTTATCCTTCTGATACTTGTAATTTTTAATTTCTCTTTTAGTTTCAACACAACCAGGGCTTATGTGGATTTGTACACTGCGATTAGTTTCCAGTCGTGCAGCAACATCTTTAACTCCCGGAACAGCATCAAAACCTCGCTGGCAAAATTCTTGAATCCGATCAGGTTCAGCAGCATCACAATAAACTTTATCTAATTTTCCAGGTGTCAGTCCCTCATCATTTAAAACTGCAATAATCTCATCAATAAACTCGGGATTAGTTAAACGCCTTTTGTAAACTTCACGGACAATATAAGGTTCACCATCATACCAGCCAATTAATAAGAAACAGGAAGGATTATTATAACCGAAATCAACACCAGCAGTCCATTTCTCAACACCACTGACCGGGGGCTGTTCATCCCAATTTTCAAAAACAATATTCGATAACTTACCCCACTTACCCAGAGTGTACTTATAATAAAGCTCAATATCTATCTCTTTTAACTCCTCATACTCTTTAACGTACTCCTCTGGAAGAAATGGGTTCTCAGTATAATGAAAATGAAGAATAGTGCCTCTTTTTTGGCGGTGAAAATAATTATAAATCCAATGATCTGTACCTTCAGGAGTGACCGTTAACAAGAACTGTCCAAAACTTTTCTTACTGACTATTCCACGGATACGTTTTTCAAGTTCTGCAAACACGGCAAAAGATATTTCCTCAGCCTGTTCCACCCAAACAAAATCAAGGTTAAGACTTCGAATCTTCTTAAGATCATCCAAGGGTTTAAAAAGAATCGTGGATCCAGTAGGTAACCGTATGATACCCTCATTTTTATTCTCATAAAAAGGAATACCATAATTTTCCAATGCTTCCCGGAGTTCAAGCCAACTAGTAGCCTTCAATGCAGGAAGAGTATCACGAAAAACACCAATACGAGCATTCTTATGCTCAAGACCATATTTTAAAACCTTATGAACAGCATAAATAGTTTTACCAGAACCAGCACTACCCTCAATCAATAACTTACGATCAGTCCGGTTGATGTTCTTCTTCTGCTTCCGGCTCAACCTCCACGTTATCTTCTTCATCAGAATCCACCCCTACAATAGTAATGATGAATTCCTTCTCATCTTCAGAACCAGCCTTAAACACTTCCTGCTTAGCACGAACCGCCTGAATTCCAAGTTTTTTAATATCCAACTCGGAAATATTCTTCTCAGGATCCACTTCCAAACCCGTATCATTAGCCACTGTAATGATATTGTCAAGAAATTCCAGATCGCTAACCGTCTGAGCAACAGCACCATTCAACCGCTCTTTACTCTTCTTTTCATGATATTCCCTGGTAGCTTCCTTGTTAATATTGAAATCATTTTTCCTGTAATTGTACAGAGTGGTCCGACCTATCTTCTCAGGTGGATCCTGCTGTTTGAGTAACTCAATGATTTCAGTGTCACCTTTACCTTCAATGATCCAGTTGTCAATCTTTTCCAGGTACCTGGATGTCTTGACTTTGTTAGGTCTGGCCATGGAAACCACTATTTCAGAAATGTTCAGAAACTATTCAAAAATGTTCAAGAATAGGTGAGATGAAGGGCTGAAACTGTATGTTAAATAAAAAAATCTTTACAGTATTTGGGCAATTACCAAGAAGATGTCTAATTTAATTAATCGTAATTTTGTTTTACTTGTTTGTGGATAAATAAAAATGGTTTCGGAACAATCCAGTGTTTACGAACATTACATTATCTAAATAAGAAAGGTTGATGTTTTTTCATAGCGTGTAACGATTTTTTGTTTGAAACTGTATAGTATGGATTTGCAGGGTAGTTAGATCCCTGTATTCCTTTAAAAAAACGTTCAATAGTACCAATTTCTTCATCTTCTAATCCGTAGGCAGTAGTCAGGATTCTTTTATCTTTGAGAAGAGAAGTATCTAATAAATCTTCGATATTTGATCGGTTGTTATATAAGTCCAATCCTAAAAAATAAACTTTCTCAGATTCTTCAATGAATTTATTAGCTTTATCAATAGTATTTAGTTCCTTAGTTTCATGAATTAACTTAATTCCTTCACTTAAGCTTAAAAGAGTTTTAGTTTCAATTTTTTCCCCATAATTTCGTCCTACCCCCCAGTCTCCTTCCCACGGTAAACTATCTAGTCTACCATATATATGAACTATTTGAAAGTTTTTCATAATAGATGCGGCATCTTTAAATGAATTTATCCGATCATATCCTTCCAATGGGCCAATCAAAAAAGTCTCAAGGGATCTATCATAATTATATGATATAACTCTAATATTCTCAAAAATTTCTTCAAAATTGGGTCCATAAAGCGTTTCTACAAGGTATGTGTACCAATCATCAATTTCATAGATTTTATTTACATCATTGTAGTCTTCTGGTTTGAATAATCGTGGGGTTGATTCACTTTGTGAAATTATGTCTAAAATGGCTATTTTTCCAATTTTTGTGAAATTTAAATTTTCTTTATTTCTCTCTAAAAAAGAATCAATTGATGGGGCTTTAGAAATTTCAAATTTATGGGCAAAATCTAAAATTAATTCTTTAGGACATCCCAACTCCTTTACCCAACCGCTGTCATTTTTTACCATTTCGCGTAAAGAAGAGATAATTTTTGTTCTTAAACCCTTTCCAACAGGATAGCCATATGGTGCACTTGCCCCTGCACCTAAAACTAGAGTAATAGGTGATTCTTTCATATTAGTTAGTACAATAATTTAATATAATAATTTTTCCAAAAAAATAATATTCTTCACCCATGATATTATTTGCCACAATTAACCTCACCAAATTTTTCTTTACTCACTCTTTTCAATTTCTTCAAAAACTTCTTATACTCTGTTTTGTCGCTAATTTCACCATTTAAGCATGCTACCCATTGCAACATCAAATTCATGTTTGTTTCTAGTTTTGCTAGTCGGGTTGTGATGTTGATGAGCATCGTGATTAAAAAAATCGAGAGAGCAACCAATGGTGCTATAATCGCAACAATAATCTCTAAAGTAGTCATAATAGGTCCTTCCTGCCTTCCTCTCCCATCTATAAAAGCCCCTTATAGATTTTTTAGTTTAACTGAAATTGAGGGAATTTAACTTTAATGTAGAGTCGTGCTACAGCTGCAAGTATCAGAACTAATCCAAGTGGAGTTATTGACTGGTCTCTCGATATTGCATCTCCAAGGTACACAATGAATATCAAAACCCAAAGAGAAATTTCCTGTAATACTGCATTTCTCTTGTTGTTTTCTAATCCTTCAGTTATGGTTTCTTCTGGTTTAGTTTCCTCTTCTGCCATTATTCCATCTCCATTTTTAGTTCTTTTTTGTTCATTAAATAATGAAAATCAGTATCTAAGATTAGTATAATGTCCAGTGTCTTCAGGCTGTCGCGGGTGCAGCTGCATTGCAGTTGTGGCCATGGTAACTGAACAATCTAGTAAACTGTGAGATTGTATGCCATGAATAAGAAAAAGAAAAGTATCCATAAAAAGATAATTATGAAGCCTAAAAAGTCTTTATTCATAAAAAAAACCACTCAATATGTTTGGAAAAGTGGGGGGATAATAGGGCCTTTTTGACGTGAAAGAGAAAAATTAGATTAAATACCTATAAGAGGGGGGGGTATTATTGTTTATTTTAAAAGTCCTTGTTTTTTTTAACTTTTATTTTTCGTTTTTTTCTCATTTCACTGTGCCCAGGGCCCATAATCCCCCCTTAGAGGTGTGTACCAAATCGCCTAGGAAAGCACTTTTTTCATCAAATAAATGATGAACATGAAAAAATTTATTCAGAGATGTAATCTCCATAATCACAGCGGTCTGTTTCATAGGGTGTATAAGTGGCATCAATATCAGCGTAATCGTACCGGTTGCCCATGGGATAATTCACCCATCTAGCTGGAGGGATCCACTGTGGAGGTCCCGATAATACCAGGCCACAATCATCACAGAAAATCTCATCATGTTTCTTATCATAAGTAACAGCCTGACCCCCACACTTAGGGCAACCTGTGACTTTCTTTTTTTCTTTTTTCTTTTCAACACGATAATAAGCAAGATACAATGGATTGCCATAAATAATGAGGTGGCCCTGGCTGCATTCACGTTTAATTCCTTTTTTGAAAAGTTTTCGTGACTTAGGGTTAAACTGATCTAAACATTCAGGACAATAACCATCACGGACCAGCTGCAACCATTCAGGATCATCTGCAAATTTTACCAGTTTACACCAACCCCTCCAATAGTTTGCCGTTATCACTATAATAACATGGCAAACATGACCGAAGGAAGAAGAAAGGTTTAAAATTAAAAATAAGAGTTATAATTAAGAATTATCATATCGTTTGATTCTACCAGTGAGGGCCATTTTCTCCTGGAAAAACCTACCCAATTTAGTAACAATGTTAGCATAAATTTCTTCTGTCAAACCCAGGTCCCGGGCTAACTTGTAATGTGATAATGGCCTTTTCTTAGTATTGCTGAATTTCAAATAAAAAATAATAGCCAAGGTAACAGTTTCATACTTGCACCGTGCACAAAGATCCTTAGTACGTGGTCCATGGGTGATGATCCAGATAGCCTGATTCTGGAGCTCACCAGTAACATTCAAATCTTCCATCTGTTTAAGTGCTACTCGTATTTTCTGATTTTCTCTCCATTCCTTTTTTAGATCAATAGTTCGAGGGTTAACCTCTCCAGGTTGCTTGGTTTTATACTTACCTAGCAAATATTTAATATTTCTAGATTCCCTTTTAACTTGATCCGATGTCATCATCATAATTCATCCCTATTATAAATATCAGAGCTTTAATAATTAATAATTGTAATTTAAAATATTTATAATCTTCTATTTGACGAATAAACTATTCACAGATGATGATATTTTAAAATTATTGTAGATCAAGCTATAAATTAGGAAATTGGAATTTTTATCAACCATTTTGTTCCATTTTCAGACTCAAGTTCCAAAGTACCATTTATCTGTTCTGTTAAAATTTTTACCAGTGTTAAGCCTAGTGAATTTGTTTTTTCTATTCCAAAGTCTTCAGGTAAACCAATACCATCATCTTTTATACTTAACATATACATTTCATTATTTCCTCTAAAATCTACCTGTAAATTTCCATTTTCATCAGGAAATGCGTATTTTAGGGAATTTGTGAATAATTCATTTACAATTATTCCTAAGGGGACTGCAACATCAGTTTTCACTGATAAATTTTCAATATTGAGTTTTAAAGATATATTGGGTGAATGTGTGTAAGTTTTGTAGAGATTGTTACATAATCTGGTTAAATATTCTCCAAAATTTATGTTTTTTAAATCCTTAGACTTGTATAACCTCTCATGAATCATGGACATAGAATTGGCACGATCTTGAATATTTTTAAAAGCATTTAATACTTCAGGGTCGTCAAAATAAGAGGACTGCAGATTAATAATACTTGAAATAATGGCTAAGTTGTTTTTAACTCGGTGATGTGTCTCTTTTAGTAAAATTTCTTTTTCTTCTAATGATTTTTGCAATTTTAGTTCTAGTTCTTTCCTTTTAGTAATATCAACTACAGTTCCCTCAAAAAAATCTTCTTCGGGATATAGTTTGAATGAAACCAAAGCTGTTCTAATATTCCCCATTTTATCCAAGATATGGACTTCATGATTTTCAATGAAACCTTCTTCTTCTAATTTCCTCATAATATTCTCAATTTCTTCAGGATAAGGAAATTTGACAATTGAGACATCATTCAATAGTTCTTCTTTGGTATAACCTGACAGTTCAGTTATTTTCTTGTTAACATCAAGTAATTCCATTTTATTTATTCTACAACGAAATATTCCCACACGTGCATTATAAAATAGGTCGTAATATCTTTCTTTATTTTTCTTTAAAGATTCTTCCGCACGTTTTAATTCAGTTATATCTTTAATAATAACACAAGCTTTTCCTAAGCTTTTTTCTGGTTGTTTAAGAGCACTTTTTATATGCCCTGTGAACTTTTCACCATTTTTCTTGATGAAAATCAATTCACCCTCTACATCTCCCTCTTTTTTTCTTGCTTCAAGATAAACAGATGTCCGAGAATCAGTTGCATCCACAAGATCTGATCTCTTCAAATCACACCATTCATCCTCAGTGTAACCAAAAAGTTCACAAGCTGACGGATTCGCTGATAAAACTGTCCCATCTGATAATGTTAATAATATGGCATCAGGACAGTTATTAAAAGCAAACTCATATTCTTTGTTAGTAATAACCATACGTAACCACACTCCACGAACTAACCCATAAAAATGTTTATATTCGATCTGGTTCCACTGTATATAAGTTTTTTGCCAAAATAGAGCATGATAAACCATTAAGGATCTCCATTAGAATCCCGCATTACCCCAAATTAGCACATCTCTAAGATAATTCCTTTAAGTTCTTCTTTTTTGTACTGATAATCAATTGGATTATGAATTTTTTGGTAGTAAACGCACATATTCCAAGTCCATTTATTATAATGCCCATCAGAACACATCATTTTCTCGTAAAACCTTTTGGCCCGATCCACATGGCTACAGGTACCTCTATAATGGAAACCGGGGCATGGTTGGCAGAACCACTCACCTAAATAATAACTGACTTCATAAAATTGATGTGTGCCCTTTACAGCTAGCTGTAAAAGGACACCATCATCAAATATAACATAGATGCCTGCCAGGTCTGGATCCGTGGCATATTCGATCGGTTGAAAAACAAATAATCAACCCCTATTATGGCCAAATCTCCGGAAAATATGATTAAAGAATCCTTTCAGCTGATGCAACCAATGAGAAGGAGTGGTGTCTTTGTTTTCTAAGTACCGAATCCTAGTATCTATGGCCCGTTCTGTTCGGTTGAAAATTTCAGCCATTTCTTCCTTACTGATTCCCCTGTCTTTATAGGTTCTGAGAAGGTCATCGTCCTCTGGTGACCAGGACCTTCTATGATTCAAAGGTTTACCTTCCACGGGTGAGCGTTCCATTGCTAAGAATCTGCGGCGGCGGCCCATAGCATCAGGAGTGCGCATGTGAAACCCTTTAGCCTTTTCAAATTTGGTTTTAATATGGAATTCACTGCTAATTTGGGCATCTGTCATTCCTTTGTCAACACATTCGTTGAAGAATTTTTTTTCTTCAGGACTCCAACGTGGTCTTTTTCCCATTTTTTACACCTCTTTCTTTTTAGATTTCACAATATCAGCAAGTAACAACTGAACTTTAGTCAATAAGGGACGGTTTTTGTTTTCCAGGATTTTCTTAGCACACTCGGCCACTTCTTCCTCTGAAGGGTTAAGATTATCGTCACTGGTCAGAGAAAGAGCACATTCAGCGATTAGATCCCGGGCCAGTATAGTGTGAACCTGGTCCAGTAATTGGTGGTCAGGTTTATCGTCTTCCTGGATGATTTTCTCAGCGTAATTTGCAATGTCCAGTATGGATGGGTTTTTCTTCCCTTCACTGTCCAGAAAGGTTTTGCAGTCTTTGATTAATTCTCTGGCAGCTTCATCATCAATGGCCAAATCTGCTGCTGGTTTCTTTTTAGTGGGTGTGGAAATATTCATGGGAACATCAAGTTCCTTGTCACTCATCACGGTGAACAGCTTTGTAGCACGTTTATATCCTGGGTTAGGTCGTTCCCCACAATAGATCACCCCCACCTGGGCCCCAATTGGGATCCAGGCCATAGAGTCATCCAGGGTCACACCTCCAAAAAGAGCTATACGGCCATCCAAGCCAACTAGTCGGCCATTGGAATCTTTCAATTCATTGTCATCTGAAAAAATGTATTTATTGCGGTGGTAGTTGTCAGCGTCTGGAACGCATTCTAGATATTTGCCTTTGAATGATTCTCCAATCACTGTTGGTCTCCAAACACCGTCACGGCCTTTAATTTCTTTTAATCCTTCTTTTCTATATTTTTCTTTTATTTCCCTAATTTTCCCTCTCTGTGCACTTGTTAAAGCCATTAGGTACACCTCTACTTTTTTTTTATTATTCAGTTGCTGAACTTGATTTTCTGATTTCGTATTCTCTTTTTAGGAGTTCTTCCAGTGCTGTCCTGGTCACTCCAACCTTGGTGGCTTGAAAACCAATGGTGTCGTGGCCAGTGAATTTATTCACTTTCCAGGGTTCGCAGTTGAATCTGTCTGAAATTTTGATGATGCTTGCAATTGCAGGTCCTGCTTTTTCATAGGCGATGTCTTCAGGGTTTCTGTTGAGCCGTTGTTCCAGTTTTTCGATTTCGGATTCTTTGTTTTTGATTTCTGATAGAATTTCGTCGGTTCGGCTCATGATTGCTTCACATTCTAGTTCGAGTTTGGTTATCATCACTCTGTGTCGTCTAATTTGTTCCCATACCATGTCGTCTGGGTTGGATAAGAGTTCGGCAACATATTCCAGGGCATCTCTGGTTGTTAGGCCATGGTTTTTTAGGATTTCACCAACCCATGGTTCGATTCGGGCACTAACGATCTTGGTTTTGGCCATTACGAACTTTCCCCCTTTCTTTCTTCTTTCTTAATAAATAATAATAATAATAATAATAATAATAATAATAATAACTCTACAAATGTATAATTAAAAACCAAAGTGTAAACGTCATACAGTAATACGTTTACACCCCATGATCCAGATCCATTTTCAAAAATCCAAGTGTAAACGTCATACTGTAATACGTTTACACCTAAACATCCAAGTAAAAATCCTAGATTTACACTTGAAATCACCCCACATACACCCCTTCCAGTTCACTTGGATTATGAACTCCACCAATCACCATCAATAATATGACAATGATTAAAAGGGCCAGGGCCTGATACCTGTACTTGGATAAAAAATTCTTCCAAACAGGCACCCTTTTAGGATATAAACTCCGTTTCATTTTGTTATACCACCTGTTCCAAGATTTTACAAAGCTTCTGAAAGTCGTGCAGTTCTAACAGATAAGATTCGGCCTCATGGGTGAATTTAACCTCTTCCTCAATCATGAATTTGCCAAGCTCTGTGAAAGACAAGAGGTCCCGGCCAGGGCCTATTTTAGCCTCCATCAATACTTCACCTCGGTATTCCTTGATGTTCACACGATATTCCGTATCAAGGACTTCAGCTGCAGTTTCAGAAATAGGAAAAACTTGGAGGGATTTGTTGTGTTCTGCTAGAATCAAATTGCTATTCATTTTTACAATCCCTCCTCTGCAAATGGCACATCGCAATTAGTACACGCCTGCCCTTCTCGTTGTTTTTTCATGAAACGTAGGTGATTCTCAATGTTTGCTTCTATGGTTGCGGCCAGGCCCTCTTCACTGCCAGGGTCTATCCTTTCAACCCGGATCCTGACCTTGAAAATTAGCCCTTCCGGCTCATGGCAGTAAACCACATCACCGTTTCTAAGTTCGGCCCCATGCCATTGGAGCCGTTCAATGTTTGTATCATCGAAACAACCACAAAGAGGCCAGGTTTTTGTGGTTATGGATGAAATTTCCATCCGAGGGTTTTGCTTCAACTGGTCCAGGATCATTTTCATGCCATCGTGGCCTGCGAAGTAATCCCTCATTTTATGCCACCTCCATGACAAATTCAGGAATGTAATCATCTAGGGCATGGTCTTCCTCTTTTACTCCAGCCCCACACCAACCACAGTTTTTCCCTTTAGGTGTCTTGATGATTTCCATATTTTCTTCAAGCATCATCTTAATGGCAGGACAGGTGTGGAGATGTGTTCTGTCATGGTTTTTGTTGTAAACGTAACTCATACGGCCACCTCCGCCCGGGATGTGGATATTGCGGCTGGTTTCTGGAACTTCATCCTGTGGATGACATGGAGGAACGCCCGGGCCACATCTTCTTCTATTTTGATGAATCCTGCAACGTTCTGGATTCGTCTATTGTAAAGCAGATTACTCACGTCAACATGCTGCACAATATTCATTTTAAGAGCGTTCCTGGAGATTGCCCGTAGATCGGCCTGGGTTAAATCATCTCCAAGTTGTTTGTCTTTGTAGAACAGCTGGAACTTGTTATCATTACAGGTCAGAGTCAGATCTGTGCAAGTGTCCATGGTTTTAAGGTTCATCAGGACTTCTTTGACTCGGGGGTTTACCATGTCTAATCCACCACCCACCGCTGACAGATGATACTATGGTGTGCATAGTGGCCCTGTCCTCTTAAAATCATAGTCGTGTTTTTACTACGCATATTTGGAGCCCAACCCTCTGATTCGGCCCTTTCCAGTTCTCTTACAAAGGTGTTACGGTCACCTTCGATTATTTTACTTTTTAACATAGTTTTCCTCCAAATATCCCTGTATGGGGGGTTTTGGAGGATGCAAAAAAAGAAAAACATCCTCACGAACAAAGATTGAAGATCTAATTGGCTTACTTAAGATCTCTTAGAAATCTGTATAGACTTCTATACAGTAATAAGGACTCAATACTATATAAACTATATGGTTTTTTATACAGAAAATTAGTTAGATATTTATACAGTAATCTTATAGATATATACATAGAAAAAAACATAGAACGGAGTATGAAGATGACATATCGGACTAAAATGCGTAAAAATGCAGGATCTATGATAACAGTTATTCCTTCTGCAATTACTAACCTTTTAAATTTAGAACAGGGAGATAGTATAAGGTGGGAAGTCCGAATAGAAGGCGATAGTGCTTCAATTATTGTTGTTCCTGAGAAAGAAGAAACTCCTGAGTAATTTTTATTTTCGAATTTAAGGAGATTCATCATCTTTGAACCTCCCGAAACTGTACCTATCTCCTACCTGGCCATGGCTACCTTGTTGATTTAATTCTAAAATACGATTAAAAATCCGACGATTCTCCCGAGTTAAACGCTCCCTATCTTCATAAGGAAGATCAGGACTCCAGGTAGAATAATTCTCATCGAATTTTTCCCGTAACCTGTCTAACTCGGTTTTCACAGTGCCACCCCAACACAGTTATGTTGGGGTCGCCTTTTCAAAACAGAAAATATATTTACTTTTCCTAATACACTTTAATTTGCAGCATCCATACCACTCCTTTATAGTTTGCTATGGTGTAAGTCTGCAGTGTGAGGTTCCTGGGGGTGAACGTTTGGCGACCAATAGCCCCTGTGAATTCTCACATTTTACAATACTTACTATAGGTTTTTTTTCTTAGTGATTGAGTTTAGTGGATCTAATATTAAGGGTAGAGCAGTAGAGCACTTGAGAAGTAATTCTTATATATACATGTTAATTTCTCTAACTTTTTTATAATATTAATAACAATAAATCTGAACAAACAATATTTAAGAGGGGAGTGATTAAGTGGTTTTGTATGTTAAAAAAGCAGACGATAAATTTTGGCATTGGTGTAAAAACTGTTCTAAGTATCCGGAACTAGAAGATATAAGTGAAACAATGCCGCAAAAACCAGCAAAAAATTTATGTCCAGAATGTTATGGTAAAAAAGAAGATAAAGATTGTGAAAATGGAAAATCTGATAATAAAACGGGTGTTGCAACTACAAAAGGAGTCTTTGCAAGGAGATATGGAAGATAATTAAATAATCTTAAAATTTATTTTTTTTAAATTAGATACCTTATTATTCTACTTTTTGAAGAATCAAGCTATTTTTAATAAAACTTTTAAGCCTCAAATCTTCTTAAAAGGTATTAAACTTTTTTGAATTCCTTTCTTTTTAACTCTTAAAACACTAATGATGAAAAAACTGGATCTGTATCTAAAATGATTACCTATGAAAAAAAATTTCTCATACTCACTATCAGAAATACGTGCGTTGTCCCAAACTTGTTCTATGTTTCCGGGATTTTTGCGCATCCATTCGTAAAAACCCCACTCTAAAACTTGTTGGTCATGATTATTCGTAGCTTTACAATCGCTACAATTATATTTGATACGAGGCTGGTTAGGATATTGATCTTTAACTTTAGTTTGTTCTAAACCGGACAAATCAATTTGAGTTGTGGAATCGTAATTTTTCTGTTCAGCAAAAAAAACATTATTAATTGTAGGTTTTATAATTCCTAAACTTCGTTTATCATCATTAATACCTTTTACACAACCATCAACTAAATTATGGAGAAAATCAAGCCGATGTTTTTCTTTGAAGTTTCCTACAATATCAATTTTTTTATGAAGACTATCCCATTCATGTTTTGAACCTTTAATCTTCCAGCTTTCTGTCCTATTATCATAGGGGTTCTGTTCTACTGGAACGCTGACAATATCCCATTGATGCCAAGGCATGTATAAGTGAGTGGGATATACTCTAATAAAACCCGATGTCTCTGAATATCCTGCTGTACAAACAGTTATTCTCCCGTCACGTATTTTTTCAGGACAAGCACGGCCTAAAATAATTAAATCATCTATAACTTCGGATTTAGTTCCTATAAAACCCCCTCCACTCCCCAAATCTTATAAATCTCTCCTTTTTTCAAATGATCCTGTTTCCATTATTAACCCTGCTAAAATATTTCGATGACAACTATTTATATCTTTTTCATAACACATTAAAGCGGTTTTTCCCTGAGTTTTGATCATTTCAACTAAATCAGGTATCTTATTCCCTTCTTTTTCTGTAACATTCCATTTATACCATTGTTCAAAACATTTTTGGCTTAGTCCTCCTTTAATGTAACTTTCTCTTATTACATAAGGCGCTCCCAAGTCTTTCCTAGTTAAATACTTAATTTCAGCATTCTTAAGATTCTTTCGGAGAAATTCTTCAGAAAATTCGGGTTTTTGCATGCTTTTAGTACTTTCCCTTACATCCAACAGAACATCTATTTTATTTTTCTTTAATTCTTCAATAAATGGTTCTATTTTTTTTCCTTCATAACTAACTGTAAAAATTGTATCATTTCCAAATTTACGAAGTTCTGCACGCACTTCTTCTTGGTTTAATTTTTTGTTAAGTGTTCGCTCCCTTTCAATTATAATTTCAGCGAATTTAGACTGTTTATTAGGTGGTAAACGGCTTATAATTACTGCTTGAGTTGGTGAAAGGGAATTGTTCGCAATCATTTTTCTAACAGGGCCAACAACATCTAAAGCTAACGATAACCGATTACTGACCCATTTTTTACTTCTACCTAATTTTTTAGCGATTTGTGTTTGATTTAATCCAAGTCTATCCATCATTTCTTTAATGGCATGTCCTTCCTCAATTTCTTGTAACTCTTTCCTAA
>NPIE01001780.1_pt1:62500-76220 | contig 76220 bp, 80 predicted proteins | sample 8637661 | NCBI WGS metagenome assembly NPIE01 (sample SAMN07420842, study PRJNA396082) | bioreactor metagenome | isolation source: sample BA12 brine-fed electro-methanogenic bioreactor BA | place: Japan: Kochi | collected 2016-12-09
AGAATTGGGTACAAAAAAAATATAATTTAGATTCTGAAAAGATCACTGTGATACCAAATGGAGTTGATTGCGAGAAATTTAAACCAAAAAATAAATCAAATACTGGAGAATCATTAAGGAATAAAATTGGAAACCCTGAAAAAATTGTGTTATATGCTGGCTATTTAGATCAAGTGAATGGAATGGACTTGCTGATTAAAACTATTCCCACCATTGTTAGAGAAAACCCAGAAATTTCATTTGTATTCATTGGAAATGGACCATATTATAATAAAATTAACCAGCTTTCGAAAAAAATGTCTCAAGTTAATTTATTAAAAACTGTTAACCATGAATTAATGCCTGATTATTATTTTACCTCTGATATTTTTATCATACCTCGCCCTTCAACCATTTCATCAGAATTAGTTACACCTTTAAAACTTTTAGAAGCCATGTCCATGGAAAGTGTTGTTTTAGGAAGTAATGTTGGAGGAATTAGTGAAGTAATAACAAGTGAAAAAAATGGATATTTATATGAAAAAGACAATTTTAAATCATTTATTGATTCATTAACAACTTCATTAGACCATGATAATTCTAAAATCGCTAGAAATGCCAGGAAAACTATGCTAAATGAGTATAGTTGGGAAAAATCCTCAGACAAATTAAAAAATATTTACGATCTTTTAAATCCAATTGATTAAAAAGTTTTATTAAACTTGATTGATTTTAAATACTAATTTTGGATTTAAATGATTTTAAAAAAGATAGAATAAACTTTTTTTCCTCTTCAGAAAATGCTCTAAATAACACGATACAAATAGAGTAAACAAATAAGCCCAGAATAATTATGAAAACGATATCTAAAATCGTGTTTACTTGGAATATCTGTAATAATAAGTACATTACTACTGTAGAAATTATAATTTTTAATAAAAAAACTCCGTTAATGGAATAACCTATCTCTTTTTTGGCCCAAACCAAAACAATTAGTGCTAATAACGCATAAGCGCAAATTGTAGCTATTGCTGCCCCCATAATTCCCATTTGAGGTATTAAAACTAGGTTAAGAATGATATTTATTATTGCTCCCAAAAAAACAATTAATGGCATTGTGTGTGTTTTCTCAACTAAACAGATAACATATAGATTAATTTGGTACAATCCTAAGAAAATTGTTCCTACTGCTATTAGAAGAGTTAATAAACCCCCTCCTGATACGAAATCCGCTGAACTTAAAAGAATAAGTAGAGGTTTAGAAATGATATAAAGACCAACAACCGAGGGAATAGCCAATGTTAGGAATAACTTAGTAGAATACTCAAGATACCGTTTAACATCCTTAATATTCCCATTTTCCCAAAATTTGGAAATTACTGGAAAAACAACAAAACTTATGGGGATATAAAAAGCAGAAATTGTGGTTCCTAATGTGTATGAAGCAGAATAAATCCCTGTTTGGGTTAAGTTTAAGATATTAGTAATAAAATACCTATCACTGGCATCTAATATCCACAGTAATGCTCCAGTTGGTATTTGCGGAATGCTAAATTTAAGATATTTTTTTAGATTACTACAATTTGGAGTTTTATATCCAATTCTCTTTATTATAATAATTGTTAAATATGAAACAAAAATTACTTCAATAAAAATTTGGCTGATGATGATAAAAGATAGAGAAACCCCTAAATAAGCTAAGCAGACTAAGGGGATAAATTTGGCAAAATAACAGAAAATGTTGATTAATGATAATTCTTTTATTCTGCCCTGCGCCCGCAAAAAGGAAATTAAATAAAGTAAAAAAGCACTTGAACTTGCCCAAATAAACGTTAAAATAATATAACTGCTAAATTCTTGATTGGCAAATATAAATTGAGCTATTTCATATCTAAAAACAAAGGATAATAATATTAAAATTATTGTTACCAACAAAATTAGATAAAACATGTTCGAAAAGGACTGACTCAATTTGTTAAGTGACTCTTCATTACTTAAATATCGTACCATCGCCGTGCCTAAATGAAATGTTATTATTGGTGTTAATAAGCCCACAGTTACAATTATTTGGGCCCAGAGCCCATATAAGGCAGGCCCAAATGTTTTTGAGATGACTGGAAACGTGAAAAAACTAATTATGTAAATAATTAACTGGGCCAATCCCACCCATAAAACGGCATCAGTAAATTTTATCGGGCTCGGGTCATTGTTTTGACATTTCATAGAAATCAGTATTTACGGTATAATGCTATGATCCAGCCACCACTTTTCTTGGTAGGAAACTGGAAAGGGAGTTTTTCTAAAAAATAAGGCGATTTAACTTTGTTTTGATCACTTGAATGGGTAAATCCACATTTTGGGCAAAACCCCACATCTTCAAATGTGAAAAAATCCTTCTTAAGCCATTTTTTAACTTGGATAACCGTTTCATGGAACCAAAAAACATCAATGGAAACTATCTCATATTTTAGTAGTTTGCCAATATCAAATAAATTTCTCATATTGAAAAGATTAAAAGATCTTAAATGACCATTAACATGAACTAAAGATCTGCAGTTAGGACATCTAACTTTACCAATCTGAAGGTCTTCATCATTAGGAAGAGATATTAAAATGTATTTTTTTGCAACCCTCTCTATTTCTTTGAGAGCTTTTTCATATATGGGTGAAGGCAGATGTTCAAGAACTTCACAACACAAAACAATATCAAAACTATTATCTGGAAATGGAATATTCTCAATTCTACCTTTGACTTTAGACGTTTCAACATGTTTAAGAGCTTCATCACTGATATCCATGCCAAAAATCTTTTTATATTTGTTTTGCAGAGGGTTTATTATTCTCCCTTCACCACAACCTACTTCCAGTAAAGAACTTACATCTTTAGGTATCATGTCAAGGGTAGATCTAATTCTTTTTTTTTCTTCAACTGTCAAGTTACGCCCAGTTAAATAGGTCTTTTCATAATATTCATCATAATAATCCATTTCCATCAAAACACCATCAACAAAACTTAACAGTTTAATAAGGTCCTTTCATTATTACTGCGATCACTTCAATGATTAATAATTTTCACAAGGAATTTTCTTATTTCTTTTGCACGCATATTCCAAGAATTCTTTTTTAGAAATTCTATGCGCTCATCATTAGAATATTTCCTCTCAAATCCATTAATTACCATATTGTTTAATAAGTCCAATAAGTCTTCTGTTGTTGAATAAAAATATAAAAATTTAGAAAAATATTCCAATTCTTTGTAATATACCGAAATAATCGGTTTATTGTAATTTATGTATCCATATATCTTGCCAGGGTCTGCAGCTTTTATTTTATCGTCCACATTGAAGGGAACAATTAAACAATCAAAATCCTTAACATGGTTATAGATTTCATTGTAATTGACTGGTCCATGAAAATTGATTCTACTATCTTCCAATACCTGATCCAATTCACATGGCCCAATGAAATGGTATTCTATGTTATTTATTTCTTTTAACGTTCTTTTTATCTTTGTAAAATCTATCCATTTCGAAATAGTTCCCACATAACCTATCTTAAAAGTTTTTTCAGTTTCATTACTTTCTGATCCTTCAAAATTCAATGGTTTGGGAATTATTTCACCACTATAAGCATTTCGAATTAGGAATAGTTTATCTTCACAGTGATATGTGTCAATCAATTTATTAAAAAGATAATTGGAAGATGTAAACACTAAAGAAGAGTCATTTATTAGTTTTTCTTCTAAGTCAATTATTTTTGATTTATCCTCAAAATCAAAACCAGTTGCCAAATCCATACAATCATAAATTATTTTGCAGTTATTTTCAGGAATATAATCATACAATTGAGGATAGGTAATCCAAATAATATCGGGGTTATACTTTTTCAACAATAATCTGAAGTAAATTCGCATGTAAACCTTATTCAAATTATATATGCTATTATTCTGGTATAGTGGAAGCCTAAATGCAGGTAAAATATTTAAGTTATTATCGGTATCCGAAATAAACGGATTTTGAAAGAGATAACGTTTACTACAAAAATGGACCACAGTTACATCATAAAAATCAGATAACCCCTCGACGATAAAATGGGGCCTTTGTTTAATCCATCTCCAATCAACATGCATGATATACAAGATTTTTTGTTTCATAAAATCACATATCAGCCAGTTATATTAAATCTTCAAAAACCTCAATATACCTTTTCGCAATAGTTTCCCAGTTAAAATTATGTTTAACCAAATTAAATCCATTCTTAGAGAGAATAGTTCTTAATTCTTTATCTTTAATCAACTTTTTTATCGCTTCTGATATTCCATGAACATCTTTTTCTTCAACCAGTACCCCAATTTCATTATTTGTAATTATATCCGGAATACCACCCACATTGGATCCCATAACTGGAAGCCCACAAGCCATGGCTTCCAGTAAAACAACACCCAATCCTTCGGTATTCCCCTGGGAGTCCACAATAGAGGGGAGTACAAAGAGATCAGCAGAATTGTATACCATCAAAAGTTCATCATCAGATATATTGTTCACAATTTCCACTTCATCCCCCAGTTCCAGTTCATAGATAAGTTCCTTTAATTCAGATTCTAGTGGCCCGGAGCCAACTATCTTCAACCTGGCATTTGCATGTTCCTCTAAAACCTGGGGCATTGCCCTTATAAGATACTCGAATCCCTTTCTTTCAATCAAATAACCCACTGAAAGAATTTGGAAGATATTCTTATCCTTGTATACTTCCAGGGGTCGGAAAAAGTCAGTGTTCACTCCAAAGGGTATCACCTCAATTTTATCCCCATCCAGACCTGCTTCCAGGCAGAATTTCCTGGTGGCAGTGCTGTTGGTTATGGTCTTTGAGGAGTTATTCACCAGCCATCGAAGGGCAAAGAGCAAATGGTACCGTTTGGAAAGATGAACTTCTTCACCATGAATGGTGTTAATGTAAGGGATCCCGTGAATCTTTTTTAAGAAAATCCCACCCAAACCATTGGGTATGGGCCATTGCACATGGATAACACCCATTTTCCTTAGCTTTAGTAAGGAATGAACAACGTTGAAGAAAAGAAAAGTTAAAACCTGAATTTTGACTAAAAAACCCTCTTTAACATTGTCGATCATTCCCGCTCTTCCGGAAAGTTTTTCAAACCTCTGGGGGTAGAAGTAGTGAAATCTTTGCACCTGCACCCCCTGCAGGGTGTATTCTGTTTCACCACCAGTGTAAGGAGCAAGAACATGGACCTCGTGTCCTTTCTTCACTATCTCCCTCATTAATCTATGGACAAATATGCCATGGGGGTCGTCTTCAAAATCAGGGTAGGCAGAGCTGATAATTCCAATTTTCATCAATACTTATTTAACTCTCTCATATAATATAAAGTCGCCAACCTTCTTTACCAACCTATAGTTGGTTAAATTCAAGGCCCCCACTCTGGTAAAGTAGTAATCCGCATGATTATTATCCAGCACCTGATTATAATCTTGTATATCCTGTTCTGTGAAATTATAATCCTTGGCACCAGTGTAGATGGTTTGATTGCACCGGAATATGGGCATTTTACCCACGTCCATCCGGAGGTGCCAGGCAGTGTAGGGCCAGTAATCAGAGTAGATCACCTTGTTTTTATAATCAGGGTCATGATGTTCGAGCCAGGAACATATTACTGCTGAATTCTCATTCATTTCCTTTAAATGGACATTGGTTGCAGATATAACTGGCATATAGGCCAGGGCAGAAGTAATGGTTAGGGTTATTAAGATTGAACTGAATAAAATGTGGGTCAGGTTCTTGTCCCTTATTTTTAGGTTGAACTGGGATGTGGCAAGTTTAAATCCTCGGATAAGGAAGTAGGTTAAGGGGGGAATCATTACTATGACATATCTGAAGTCTTTTATGATGTATGCACTGTGAAATATGAAAAAAGCCATGAGCCAGGAAAGAAATAAGAAATCAAAGTCCATATCCCTGATTTTATATTTTTGGAGCAAATTGTATGAAAGGAACAAAAAGGAGAAGAATAATATCTCACTGGCAAGGTAATGAATTCGGTCAAAGGTCAAACCAAAAATTATTAAAATCAACATAGTCAAAAACAATTTTTTCTTAATAAGAACTGAGCATGCCCATTTATCCTTCAAAAATTGTTTAGGGCCATTTTTCTGTTTATTTAGTCTAAAACCTCTTATTAGAAATAAAATTAACCCTAAAATAGTTACTAGAATAAGAGCCATCCCTTCAAACCAGGTGGCGAATAACATCAACTTAACGTAGTACAAAATATCAGGGTTATAACTCAGGATCATTGAGGAAGCTGTTTCCGATGAAATTGAACTTGTTTTAAAGAAATTGGCTAAAGAAATAAAAGTACTGCCTAATTCCACCTGATACAAATGAAGAATGAAGATAGGAATCATGATAGAGATGCCTATTCCTATGAACATGTCCTTCCAGGGTTTAAAAGTATCCCTATTGATTAAAATGTAGAGTAACACTGGAAATATGAATAAAGCTGTTGAATAACGGGTGAAAAATGCCAGGGTTAGTAGGGGAAAGGCTATATAAAACATTCGAGTGTTCTTTTTAACGGCCAGAACTGTGAATAACAAACCCCAGATGGCTATACAAACACTGGGAATGTCGGTTAAACCTTCGGTGGCAAAAGTGAGTACTACGGGATAAGTGACAAATAATAATGTTCCCAGTAAACTGCTGAAAACATCAAAACGAAGTTTAAAAAGCAGGTATAAGCCAATGGAACCGAAAACAAATATTAATCCGTCAATGAACATGATGGGCCAGGTAATCAAGGTTTTTTCAAGATATAATGACCCTAAAATGGACATCAGTGGGGGTCGCAGGGGATCGTAGTATCCAATATCATTACCGGCATAGAAAGCGGCATTGGCCAGTAAGTCATAAGTATCCCAGATCGGCCCAATATCCGAATGTACCCGGAAACAACAGTAGGTGATACATCCCACGATCAAAGTTAGAAATAATAAACATAAGATGTTGGATGGATGAATAAATTCGGAATTATCTAAGTTAACCACAAAACCCCCATTCATACAATCAAGATGTAATTTAATATTATGTTACAAAAATACTTATAAATATTTTTTGCTATTTACCGGGCAAATACAAAAAATAAGATAGTAAGAAAAGAAGCAAAATAAGGTATTGTCACTCGATAACTAATCTCTTTTGTAGAGTGTTACTGAGCCAAACTGTTTAATAGGCTTGTAATTGGCGAAATTCAGTCCTTTTCTCATTGAAAAGTAATATTCTGCATTATGAGATTCCAATTCACTGTTGTAAGCAAGTATATCCTGTTGTGTGAAGTTATAGTCCTTGGCCCCACAGTAGAGCACTTCACCATCCCTGAATATGGGCATTTTACTAATATTCATACGCAGATACCATCCAGAATAGGGCCAGAAATCAGAGTAGATCACCTTGTTTTTATAATCCGGATCATACTGAACAAACCAATCACTGGCAGTAATAATATCTCCATTCAGGGTTTGCAACTCGATGTTGGCTTCGTGTATCCCTGAAAACGAGGACAGCGTTGAAAATAAAACTAGGATTATTAAGAATGATGCCATAGCCAGTTGAGAGATATTATGACCCTTAAACTTAAACCCAAACTGGGACACTGCCCAGCAAAATCCCCTCATCAAGAAATAGACCGTGGAAGGGGCCATGCCCACAAAATAGCGGTAATCTTTAATTATATAGATACTGTGGAATAGGAAGAAAGTCATTCCCCAAGATAAGAATAGGAAATCAAGATCTAAGTCCTTAGATTCTAAAACCTTTATCCAGTCATAGAATAAATAACACAATAGGAAAAATAATGCCTCAGATATAAGGTAATGGAGTTTTTGGATAGTTAAAACAAATATCACCAAAACAACCAGGATAACTATGATTTTACCTTTATTTTCCATTAATTTGTGAATTTTGTCAGTATTAACCCCATTTGAATGGGTTTTATTTCGAAATCTGTTAAAAAGATAAAGGATCATTCCCAACAAAAATATAAAAAGGACTCCTATTGACTCTGGACCTATCAAATAGGGTAACAAGTTGACAAAGTAGAAGAAATCAGTGTTATAGGCAAAGTGCATTCCACCGGCTGCCGATGCTCCGGAACTGGATCCGAAAAAGTCCAGGAATGGATAAATAGGACTTCCGAATTGAGCATAGAACATGAAAACTGGAATTAATAGTGCAAAGGAGATTACTATTCCGATTAGAATATCCCTTACATATTTTAGACCTTTAATCTTTTCCCAGTTAATAAGTAAATATAAGAAAATCGGGAAGATCAACAATGCCATTGAAAAGCGGGTTAAAAAGGATATCATTGCCAGGGGAAATGATAAATAGAATAACCTTGAGTCTTTCTTAACAGCCAGTACGGTGAATAGCAGCGCCCAAATGGATAGGCATACACTGGGATTGTCAGTGAATCCCGCTCCCACGTAGGTTAAAATTATGGGTAAAGTAGCAAAGATTAAAGAACCTAGAAAGCTGGTCAAATCATCAAAACGCAACTTTAACAATAAATATAATCCTATGACTCCCAGAACGAATATCACACAGTCAATGGCGGCAATGGGCCACAGGGCCAGACCATCAACACTGTAGTAGATGGCAGTCAGGAATGACAGGAAGGGGGGGCGTAACAGGTCAAAGTAACCAACTCCCTTACCGGCCATTAGGGCGGCGTTGGCCATGAAATCATAGGTATCCCACACCGGACCGATGGATAGTTGTATCTGGAAACAGTTGTAGGTTATGAAGCTTACAATTAAGGTTAAAGCCAGTAAAAAGATAACAGTTGAGGAATGGCTTTTTATCTTGTCAAAGAGATTATCAGAAATTCCAGTCATCATATCATGTTTAATATTCCCTTTATATAACTTTGAGTCCTTTTCATATTACCAGTAAAATCATGCCACAAACCCTTTCAAATTATTCCCAAAATAGTTTCTAAAAAAAATTGTTTATTCAAAATACAAATCATCATTCATCCGGGGCACCATGGCCATCAGCACACACTGTTCGGTGTTTCCAGTGCGGTCCAGCATTCCCTGGGTGAGGCGGCTCACTGCACCTGTTTTCTGTCCTAACTTGTCCACACCCGTAACCTGGTCCATTACATCTCCCACTTCCCTACCACTCAGGACCTGTTCTATGACCATGGGCGGGTATTCAAAACCAGCACTTACTCCCAGGGTGATTTTTTCTCCATCATAAATGGCACACCACTGCAGGTCTAAGTAGCCAGTTATACTGTGGGGTACCTCCAGTAGACCTGATTCTATGCCCACGGAAAGGTCAAAATCTGGAGAAAATGCATTTTTTGCCCGGTTGATGGCTCCCTGAACTGTGACCTCCAGTCCTATAGGCTGGTCTGGCACACCAGAATCCACTTCCCGGTCTTCCACTTCCACCACAGGGTATATCTTCTCCAGGATATTCTGGGTGGCCTTTAACTTCACTGGATTCTTAGAAGCAACCACGATCTTCATTTATTCACCTTTTTTAATCACCGTTCCCCGGGGATCTATTTCTCCCCGGCGTATGCGGGTGGAAGATATGGGTTTACCATCCTCGGCCAGTACCATGCTTATGGTGATAATGTCCAGGGGTTTCATACCTTTCTCCCGACGTATTTCATTGATCTGGAAGGCAGTGGGCTCGGTTTCCGGACTTACCACTATGGCTTCAACAGTTTCATCATGTACCGTTACTCCGTAGGGGTCGTCCAGTCGGGATATACTGTAACCAGAACGTCCTTTGAGCAGGGAGTTCAGGTTGGACATGCGCACGTTGCAGGGTTCTATTTCCCCCTTCATTCCCCCGAACTTATCGGAGGTGACTCCTATCAGGACTTCTCTTCCCACCTGGAATGCCTTGTTTATGAGTAAGCGGTGGCCCTGGTGGAATTTATCAAAGGTTCCTCCCACTGCCACCCGGTTATATTTGGTTGAGGTCATGCTTGTTATCCTTAATTATGGTGAAATTACTATGCACAGTATAATTTTTTAAAAGATGTAAAATGACTCCCCACTACTTCCGGGACTCAAAATGTAGATATCTTGATTATATGGTAAACATGATAATAAACTATGCTCTTGGAACACAACGTGGTGGTGAAGGATCCCCTGCGAATAGGGCTTCGCTTCGCTTCATGCTACCCCAACCTTTACCGTAGTGCCATGTCCTCACTGGGTTTCCATATTATCTACGACTTCCTGAACCACCAGGAGGATGTTTACTGTGAGAGGGTGGTCTACCCCTATGGTAAGAGTCTGGAGACTGGTTCCCCCCTGAAGGATTTTGATGTGGTGGGCTTCTCCCTCCAGTACGAGCAGGACTACCCCCATGTACTGGAAATGCTGCGCGAAGGTGGTTTAAAGGTCCGGAAGGAAGACCGATCACCCCAGGACCCCCTGGTCATTGCCGGTGGTCCCTGTGCCAGTTCCAATCCCCTGCCCATGTCCCAGTTCATAGACCTGTTCCTGGTGGGTGATGGTGAAGTGATTCTACCACAACTTCTGGAGAAAATAGCCCAGCTGGATAACCCCCACCAGGAGTTAGATGCCTTACTGGATGTGGAGGGGGTTTATATCCCGGGTAATAAGGTGAAACTGGTTCAGGTAGAGGATATGCATGATGCCTGGCGCCCGGTGAAACAGGTTTACCCGGAAACAGATAACCCGGACCTGATCCCTGCTTTTGGAAGGTCATTTCTCCTGGAGGTTTCCCGGGGTTGTGCCCGGGGTTGTCGTTTCTGCATGGCGGGCTGCATGTATCGGCCCCGTAGGGAAGTGGACCTTAAAACTCTTTTAAAGACAGCTGAAGAAGGGAGAAAATCCACTGGCCTGAATAAGATTGCCCTCATTGGTGGTGCTGTTTCTGATTACTCCCAAATCGAGGAACTGTGCCGTGAACTCCTCCAGAGAGAATTCCAGGTAACCACCCCCTCCCTGCGTATTGAATCCATCTCCCGGGACCTTCTGGAGAGTTTGAAGGAAAGTGGTCTCAGGACCATTACCATTGCACCGGAATCCACCTGGAGACTCCGTAAACTGGTGAACAAACCCATCACCGACGAGGATATCCAGAGGACCATGGCGACTGCCTTTCAAATGAAGTTGAATGTTAAGCTCTATTTCCTGGTAGGACTCCCCACGGAAACACAGGAGGATCTGGAGGACTTAGTGGATCTGGTAGGGGATCTGAAAGCTATGGCACCACACCCTGATTCTCTCCGTATAAGTGTCAACCCCTTCATACCAAAGCCCCACACACCCTTCCAGTGGGCAGAGTTCAATCTTAAGGAGACCAAAGGCAAGGTGAAATTCCTTAAAAAACACCTGAAAAACAAACACTTTAAGGTGGAAACCCCTAACAAATCCCTGGTACAGTACATATTATCCATGGGAAGTACTGAACTGGCGGATATAATTGAAGAATCTTCCCAGGGAAGGGTTTCCCTTTCAAAATGGAAAAAACTAACACCCCACATCAGTGGTAGCGAAACTCTCCCCTGGAAAGACATAGATGTGGGGGTCAGTGATGAATTCCTGGAAAAAGAATATGAAAAAGCCCTTAAGGGCGATTTAACACCCTGGTGTGAGACTTTTGGCTGTTACCACTGTGGATCCTGTCCTTAACTGACCCATAACCTGATTTTCCGGATTAAAACCGCCAGTCTCCTTAAAAAGTGTACCAGAAATCTGTCCGGTGCCCGTATCCACCGGGCGAAAATTCCCCTTCCCAGTTCAATTTCCCTTTTAACTGATTTTATCTCTTCTCCCGGGGAGTATTTCACATAAATTGGAATTCCCAAGACTATAATCAGAACTCCAGTTAATATTTCGTTGAATTTACATTGGGTCATCATGTAAAGTGATATAACCACGCCCAACACCGGAATCAACCAGGGCAGATTGATACCGCCATCGTACTTCTTTTTGAGAGGGAACACCGCCAAACTGGTTATAAGGTAACAGAATAGAAGGGTGAAAACCGATAATATGATAAGCTGGCTGATACTCCCCAAGATGGAAGCAACCCCGGTAAAAATACCCTGTAATGCCAGGGCAACGTAGGGGGTCCCGTACTCGGGATGCACTCTGGCAAAAAATCCGGGTAAAAGCCCATCTCCTGCCATGGCATAGGGTATGCGGGCAGATGATAATATTCCTGCTTCATCTGAGCCTGAAATTGAAAATAATGCCCCTACTGTCAACAATATCGCACCAAATCCTCCTAAAAGTGCACTCCCCGCCAGAGATAGGGGTGCACTGCTAGTACTGAGCTCCATCCAGGGCACGGCCCCCAGAATAACCAGATTGGTGACCAGGTAGAATATAATGATCACTCCCATCCCCAGGATTATGGCCTTAGGAATGGTCTTTTTAGCATCTTTAATTTCATCAGAGGGCACAGTAACCAGTTCAAAACCCACATAGGCCCAGAATATCAGTACTAGAGCACTTCCCATCCCTCCCCAGCCCAGTGGTACCAGGGGCGTGAAGTTAGATAGAAACAATCCCGGGTTGAACAGGAAGTACACTATCCCAAAGAGGGTGAAAAGGAGGATAGGGGCCAGTTTGAGAATGGTCAAAACATCATTTAACCTACCAGCCTCTTTAACCCCATAATAATTTATCAAGGTCAAAATCAGGATAAAAAGGATTTTTACTATTACCTGCAACCACTGAGGCATGGTTGGATAAAAATATAAAAGATACGAAACGAAAGCCAGGGGAAAAACTGCTATGGCACTCCAGGATGCTATTAACAGCGCCCAACCAGCCATGAAACCGACAAAATCTCCGAATGCTTCCTTAGCATAGGCATAAGGACCACCAACCCGCGGTAAAAGTGAAGAACACTCGGCAAAACACAGAGCAATGGTAATGGCCATTAAACCAGCAAGTAACCAAGCGAATATGGAGGAGGGTCCCAGGTAACCGGCACCGAAGGCAGCGGCAATGTAGATATCAGCCCCCACAATGGTTCCAATTACCAGGTTGACCACATCAAAAAGTCCGAGTTCCCTTTTCAGATAAGCCATAATTTCATTTATATTATCAGATAAATAAAAAAACTACTCAATAAAATAAAAATCGGCAGAGATTTTCAAACGGTAATTAACATGAAACCTGTAAAAAGAGTTCAATCCATTGATCTATCTGGAATCCGTAAAATGTTCGATATGGTGGGGGAAAATTCCATCAACCTGGCACTGGGTGAGCCCGACTTTGACACTCCCCAGTACATCCGCGACGCAGTAAAAGATGCCCTGGATGAAGGTTTCACCCACTACACCGGTAACACCGGAATACCAGAACTCCGGGAAGCCATCACTCATAAGTTACAAAGGGAAAACCACATTGAAACCTCCCCTGAACAGGTCATAGTAACGGTGGGGGCCAGCGGGGCACTTTACTCCAGTATCAACGCCCTGGTAGAAGAGAAGGACGAAGTCATAATCCCAGATCCGGGTTTTGTGGCTTACGATGCCTGTGTGAAACTCAGTGGAGGCCGATCCATACCGGCACCTCTCAAGGATGAGAATGAGTTCCAGATGAAGGCCGAAGATGTGCTGGAACTGGTAACTCCCCACACAAAGGCCATTGTAATAAATTCTCCCGGCAACCCCACAGGGGCGGTGATGGAGAAGGAAGATGTGAAGGGACTGGCT
>NPIE01002880.1_pt1 | contig 76154 bp, 65 predicted proteins | sample 8637661 | NCBI WGS metagenome assembly NPIE01 (sample SAMN07420842, study PRJNA396082) | bioreactor metagenome | isolation source: sample BA12 brine-fed electro-methanogenic bioreactor BA | place: Japan: Kochi | collected 2016-12-09
GTTAAGCACGCCGCCAGCGTTCGTCCTGAGCCAGGATCAAACTCGCCAGAATTTTTCTGGCGTTTATCTTCGCCCGCTCTATCCATATGCGCTGTATTCTTTTTTCAAGGTGCCGCCGTCTTGTTCAGACGACGGCGAAAAATATACCACGCATCCGTGCTGAACGCAAGGGTTTATTTGTAAATTATTATTTTTGGTATTCGTAATTTCCCCTTTTTCTGCTATTCTTCTATGGCTTGATATCGGCAACTTTCCCTGACTTTCCTGAAAAGAGAGGAATATCAATGAAAACAGGTTTTTCAAAATTTTTCGGTAGAAACAGCAGGAATAAAACGGACCATCCCGAAACCGTTGAAACAGGGGGCAAAAAACCGAAGGGGAATAATGTGCGTGGCGCCCTTCTGGCAGTTCTTGTGGTTTTTATGGCTGCAATAGCACTGGCCTCGGTTGTCGGTGCGATCGTAATAAGAAACGCCGCTTCTTCTCTCCCATCTCTCGAGGAGATGTCAAACTACGAACCCGATCTCTCAACAATAGTCTATGACAGGAACCATAAGGTTATTACCCGTCTTTTTCTGGAAAACAGAACATGGGTCCCCCTTTCCCAGATCTCAAGGAACATGCAGAGATCTGCTGTTGCGGCAGAGGATAGCTCTTTCTACTCCCATGGGGGGCTTGATTTTTCGGGCATATTGAGAGCCTTCTGGGTCAACGTTACAAACCTGAGGACAAAACAGGGAGCGAGCACAATCACCCAGCAACTTGCAAGAAATCTTTTTCTTTCCAGAGAACAGACCCTGACCCGGAAAATCAAGGAGGCTATTATCTCTCTTCGACTGGAGAGGATCTATTCCAAGGACCAGATCCTGGAGATGTACCTCAACATGATCTATTTCGGGCATGGCGCCTGGGGCATCCATTCGGCCTCACAGCTGTATTTCAACAAGGAACCCTCGGAACTGACTCTATCGGAAACATCTCTCCTTGCCGGCCTTGTAAAGGCACCGGAGTATTACACTCCCATACGCCATCCGGACCGCGCTGCTTCCAGACAGACCTATGTCCTTAGCAGAATGGTGCAGTTGGGAATGATCACTCCAGAAGAGGCCCAGGAAGCCCAGAAGATCGAACTGGATTTCCATTCTCTGAAAAAACCTGCCCTTATGTTCGACGAGGCTCCCTATTTCATCTCTCACATTTTGTTCGAGCATCTTCTTCCGACCTATGGAAGCGATGTAGTCTACCGGGGTGGCCTCAGGGTTCACACGACCATCGATCTGGATGTCCAGCACGCTGCCGAGAAGGCAATACAGGGACTTAAGAGCGAAGGAGCAATTGTCGCACTCGACCCTGAATCCGGCGAGATACTTGCCATGGTGGGGGGAAAGGATTTCGAGGTTAGCAAGTTCAACAGGGCCACACAGGCATTCCGCCAGCCCGGTTCTTCCTTCAAGCCTTTTGTCTACACCGCCGCCCTGATGAGAGGGCTGAGGCCCGTGGATCACGCCCTTGACGCTCCCGTATCCTATGACAACGGCATAGACGACCAGGGAAAGAGAAACATCTGGGAACCAGGGAACTATACCAGGGAGTTCAGGGGTGAGGTTACGCTGCTGACTGCCCTTGTTCACTCGATCAATACAGTCGCGGTAAGGGTCGCTCACATCACGGGAGTTGAAAACATCCTCGATGTTTCCCGTAAGGCAGGCTTCACATCTCCTCATCTCCCGGCCGACCTGTCTCTGGCCCTCGGTTCCGCAAGCGTAACCCCTCTCGAGATGGCTGCGGCATACAGCATATTCGCAAACGATGGTTCAAAGGTCACCCCCTTCGCTATTCGGAGGGTCGTTACAGGAGCCGGAGAAATTCTGGAGGAATACGGTCCTCAGTTGACCAAAACTATCCCGGAAGAGATAGCTGTCTCTGTCCGTTCCGTATTGATGGAGGTCGTTCGTTCGGGCACTGGAACCAGGGCCAGGATCCCGGGTTATGAAGCCTTCGGGAAAACCGGTACCACCAACGAATACAGTGACGCATGGTTTGCCGGGGGCATACCTGGTCTGGTAACTGTAGTCTACGCCGGAAACGACGACCACAAAAGCCTCGACAGCCCCGGAACCGGAGGAGTCATTGCTGCTCCAGTATGGCAGGCTTTCATGAGCGAGGCCGTGAAATACCTGCCCGTGAGGGAGTCTTTCACGTTACCGGAATCCGCAAATGTCCAGACCGTCACCGTGTGCAAGGATTCAGGATTCCTGGTCTCAGGGGGGTGCCCTGCTTCGGCGATCATCCTTCCCGACGGAATGACCCCATCCAGCATATGTCCTCTTCATGGCGGGTCATGGGCCATGGCGGCCAGTGACCCCAATGTTCCTCGCATGCTTCTTTCGCCCAGGGACGAAGAAGTCACAGGTATAACTGCCTCCATGGCGAGGCTATACGGTGTTTCTATTTCAGACACCGCCTATTACGGACCAATGGATGATATATCATCCCAACAGCCGGCCACTACCTATGCACCCCCGGTTTCAAAACCGGGTCAGGCGGATACACAGCCAGAACCTTATGTGAAGAAGGAGCGGACACCCGAAGAGATAGAGGAAAGATACCAGGACCTGCTAAAGCAGTACGGGATCGAGGAAGATTAGCGCCCGATCTGGGGCCACGGATCGGGCATCGCGATCTTCTCAAAGAGAAACAGCGCATATCTGTCCGTCATGCCCGAAACATGGTCAAGTGCCATTTGACAGGGATGAGCCCCGTCGGGAGCGATCGTTCCCACGGGGTTTTTTTCGTAATGGTCGAAAAGAGTTCTGAGGACATGCTCAACCTTGGGTTCTTCCCGAAGAACCCTTTCAGAGGCATAGACATTGGAATAAAGAAAAGACCTCATTTTTTCGACTGCCTCAAGAATTTCCGGACTCATTGTTACGCCCCCCGGCCCGCTGTTGCTTACGGTATCTTTAACCATCATTCCTATCCTGTCGCCATGAGTCTTGCCCAGAACCCCTATTGCATCAGCAGGAGGATCTGATTCTTTGACCAGGCCTGCTCTCAGGGCATCGTCCAGATCATGGTTGATATAAGCTATGGAATCCGAAACCCTTACGACACGAGCTTCCAGTGTAAGAGTTTTTTCTCCGCCGGTGAAACCCTCTCTTACGTCGACCTGCCCTTTCGAGTGTTTCAGAATACCGTCCCTGACCTCCAGGGTCAGGTTCAGCCCTTTCCCCTCTTTTTCGAGGTGGTCCACCACCCTGAGGCTCTGGCTGGCATGGGCAAACCCATCCAGGCCTTTCTCGCGGGCGATCCTGTCCAGAGCACGCTCACCCATGTGTCCAAAGGGAGTGTGTCCCAGGTCATGTCCGAGAGCAATAGCATCTGTCAGGTCTTCATTAAGGGCAAGAGCCCTGGATATTGTCCTGGCTATCTGGCAAACCTCCAGGGTATGAGTTAGCCTGGTTCTGTAGTGATCCCCCTCGGGAAGGAGAAGAACCTGGGTCTTGTGCTTTAACCTCCTGAACGCCTTGCAATGAATGATCCTGTCCCTGTCCTGCTGATACAGGGTCCTTATCGGGCAGGGAATCTCTGTCCTGGCCCTCCCTCCACTGGAGTCACTGAAAGCAGCAAAGGGAGCAAGAATAGTTCTTTCTAATTTTTCCCATCTTATACGAGGTGTCTCTGCAGTCATAATTTCTCCTTAAAAAAGACCGCCCTGAAAAGGGCGGCCCTCAAACTATCTAGTCCAGCAATCCAAGTTTGGCATGTGCCGCGGAAAGCCTCGCCACCGGAACCCTGAAGGGAGAACAACTCACGTAGTTCAGACCCGCTCCCTGACAGAAGGAAATACTTTCCGGGTTGCCGCCATGTTCCCCACATATGCCTATCTGGATACCCGGCCGGGCCTCCCTGCCCTCTTTGGCAGCGATCTTCATAAGACGTCCCACACCGTCCCTGTCCAGGACATGGAAGGGGTTGTCCTTAAGTACTCCGTCCTCCACATATCGGGTGAGAAATTTCCCCTCGGCATCATCCCTGGAGTAGCCGAAAGTAGTCTGCGTAAGATCGTTGGTTCCGAAACTGAAGAACTCCGCGAACTCCGCTATCTCCCCTGCCACCAGGGCAGCCCGCGGTACTTCGATCATTGTTCCAACAAGGTAGTGAAGCTTTTCAAGCCCCTTATTCTTTATCACCTGTTCGGCTGTATCTCTTACCATCCGGTCGAGCCTTTTCATCTCTTCTTTCGTTCCCACAAGGGGGACCATAATGTCAGGGATTACCTTCTTACCCGCAAGTGAAAGTTCACAGGCAGCCTCAATTATCGCGCAAACCTGCATTTCATAGATCTCCGGGTAAACGAGTCCCAGCCTGCATCCCCTGAATCCCAGCATCGGATTGTTCTCCTTGAGAGAGAGAACCCTTTTCAATATTGCCTCTGCCTTTTCCAGTTCTTTGCCTGACTGATCCTTCAGGGAAGCGATGGTTTCCTTGAGTTCTTCTTCCTTGGGGAGAAATTCATGAAGAGGCGGGTCAAGGAGCCTTACGGTGACAGGAAGTCCTTCCATGGCCTCGAATATTCCCCGGAAATCGTCTCTCTGCATTATCTTGAGTTTTTCAAGAGCCTCTACCCGGGAATCCTTGTCGGAAGCAAGGATCATCTCCTGCATGACGGGAAGTCTTTCCGTCGCCATAAACATATGCTCTGTACGGCAAAGGCCTATACCTCTGGCACCGAAGGATCTGGCTCTCTCCGAGTCCTCTGGAGTATCAGAGTTTGCCCAAACCTGAAGATCGGAGATGGAGTCCGCCATATCAAGCAGTTGTCTGAAATCATCAGTGAAGGACGGCTGGACGAGGGGGACCACTCCTGTAATGACGTGCCCCCTGGTGCCATCGATCGTAATTGTCTCCCCTTTTCGAACCGTCTTCCCCCCGATCTGCATCTCCCCCCTGTTGACATCGATAACTGCCGACTCACATCCGGAGACACATGGCTTCCCAAGGCCCCTTGCCACAACGGCGGCGTGGCTTGTCATCCCTCCCCTGCTGGTAAGGACACCCTGGGCCGCGTAAAGGCCATGAATGTCATCAGGTGTTGTCTCCGGTCTGACAAGTATCACCGGCTGCCCGCTGTTGGAAACCTTCTCGGCTTCATCGGCATCGAAAATAACTATGCCTGTGGCGGCACCAGGGGATGCGGGAAGGCCCTTGGCCGCAACATCAAAGCTGGCCTCGGGGTCTATCTGCTTGTGCAGCAATTGTTCCACCTGGTCAGGAGTAACCCTGGATACTGCCGTAGTGGCATCGATCAGCCCTTCGGCATGCATATCGACAGCCGCCTGAACGGCCGCCCTCGATGTTCGCTTGGCATTCCGGGTCTGAAGCATAAAAAGTTTTCCTCTTTCGACAGTGAACTCTATGTCCTGAACATCTTTGTAATGTTTTTCGAGGAGTTCGGAAACCCTGTGAAGCTCACTGCTTGCCTCGGGCAACTTCTCGCCCAGAAAATCGATGGGCTGAGGTGTCCTGGTGCCCGCGACTACATCCTCTCCCTGGGCATTTATCAGGAATTCCCCGTAGAGTTTCTTTTCTCCGTTGGAAGGGTTCCTGGTGAAACATACTCCAGTACCACAGTCATTCCCAAGGTTTCCGAATACCATGGTCATTATGTTTACGGCTGTCCCGAGATCATCGGGTATTTTGTTGATCTTCCTGTAGGTTTTTGCTCTTGGGTTATCCCAGCTCCTGAAAACAGCTTCGATGGATTTCCTTAACTGGACCATGGGCTCGGAGGGGAAAGGTTCCCTTGATTCCTGTTCCACGATCCTGAGGAATTTTCCGATAATATCTCTCCAGGAAGAGGCCGGTATCTCGTAGTCGTAGGAGAGTCCAAGGTCCTTCTTGGCACTGTGGATAACGTTCTCGAATAGGTCACCATCTATACCGAGCACCACATCAGAGAACATCTGGATGAACCTTCTGTAACTGTCAAGGGCGAATCTCTCGTCTCCGGATTCGGCGGCGAGAGCCTTGACAGTGGTCTCGTTAAGCCCCAGGTTAAGGATGGTGTCCATCATTCCCGGCATGGAAATGGCAGCGCCCGACCTGACTGAAACCAGAAGAGGTGCCTTTTCTCCGCCGAAGGTTTTGCCTGTCTCCTTCTCCAGTCCATTTATGTAAGAAAGCACATGCTCCCAGAGTCCATCAAGAAAGGGCTCTCCTTTACTAATATATTCCAGACACGCTTCGGTTGAAATAGTGAACCCTGGAGGCACCGGAAGACCGATTCGCATCATTTCCGCGAGATTGGCACCCTTGCCCCCCAGCAGTTTTTTCTGGTCGGCCCTGCCTTCGCTGAAGTTGAAAACAAAACGCTTTTCTGTTTTTCCGGCTTCTGTCATTATCTTTCGACCTCCTCCGTTTTTTCTTCGATGGATCAGGCTCTCAAATAATCCAGAATTTCCTGCGCGGTTTCCTCTATTGCCCTGTTGGTGACATTCAGTATTCGGCAGCCGATCTTCCTCATGATATCCTTTGCGAACTTCAGTTCCTCTTCGACCCTTTCCCACTGGGCATAGGTGGAAGAATCGGAATCCAGACCCAGAAGGCGAAGTCTTTCCCTGCGTATTTCGACAAGCTTCTCTGGCTGGACCACCAGCCCGAACACCTTCTCGGGAGCTACATCGAATATTTCCTTCGGCGTTTCAGTCTCCGGGATAAGCGGCACATTGCCAACCATGAAACCCCTGTGAGCAAGGTACATACAAAGGGGCGTCTTGCTGGTCCTGGAAACACCCAGAATGAGCACATCCGCGGAAAGGAGCTGTTCGCTGCATCTTCCGTCATCACACTTAATGGCGAACTCTATTGCTTTTACCCTGCGGAAGTATTCTTCGTCCATCCTTCTCATAAGGCCTGGGGTCTCAAGCGGAGGATGTTGGAGACGCATCTCAAGCATGTCCAGCATTGGCCCCATTATATCGACGGTATCCGTCTTCTGGAGATGAGCCTTTTCCATGAACCATCGCCTCAGGTCATGGTCAACAAGAGTACACACAACCAGGGCGTTTATGGAATCGGCTTCTTCGAGCACCTCGAGTGCTCTCTCCTGATTATTGATGTACCTGTATCTCTGAAGTGTTACAGCGTCCGTAGCAAACTGGCTCATCGCAGCCTTGGCCACGTGCTCGGCGGTCTCACCGGTGAAATCCGAGACGACAAATACTGGGAGCGGCGCTTTACTTTCTGGGTCATTCACAGGAAGGTCCTCCTGTCCCGGGAAAATTGTAGTTCATGGTCTCAGGATTTCAGAACTCCCAGATCTCCGGCAGTCCTGAAAAGGTCATTGCATTTTTCCAACAGGGCGATCCTGTTGCTTCGGATCTTTTCATCCTTGTCCATAACCAGAACATGGTCAAAGAAAGAAGTTATGAAGGGTTCGAGTCGAGCAAGGAGCCTTGCCAGACCATCCCAGTCGGATCCAGCAACGGCACTGGCCACATCAGGAGAGAGAGTCTCGACGATCTCGAAAAGTTCTTTTTCCTCTTTTTCGACCAGGAGTCCGCTGTCCAGGTTCATGTTTCGCTCCTGCGCCTTCTGGAGAATATTTTTAACCCTGACAGCGGAAACCACCAGTCCCGAAAACCATTCCGAATCCTGAATTCCGGAGAAAACATCCAGCATCCTCATTGCCTGCATTGGTCTGGATCCAGCCACCGACACAGCAAGGGTCGTAAGTTCGTGAGAGAAGCCTTTCTCTCTCAACTGGTTATGAAGCCTCTGAAGGATAAATTCCCTTGCTGTGAGAGTTTCGGCCTCTGAAAGGCCCCTCTGCCTGGCGGATTCGGCAAGAATCTGGAGAATGTCTACATCAATCCTGCTGCCCCACAATATTTCATTGAGGGTCCTTGAAGCCCTGCGGATACCATAGGGATCCTGAGATCCGGTGGGCTGTAGCCCGGCTTTGAATCCTCCAGTGATCGTGTCGATCCTGTCGCAGATCCCCAGAATACCCCCAATTTTATCTTTCGGAACAGCATCACCGGAAAAAGCCGGCAAATACTGTTCGTAAAGAGCCAAGGCCACCCTTGGGTCCTCTCCACCTTTAAGTGCGTACTCTCTACCCATTACACCTCTCAGTTCAGGGAATTCGTAGACCATTTCGGTGGCAGTGTCCGCCCTGGAAAGCATCGCCGCCCTGTCGACCAGTTCCGTCTCTTCTCGAGAGAGAGAGAGAGTTTCGCTAACAAAGGAACAGAGTTCACGGACAAGGGAGACCTTTTCGTAAACAGTACCCAGTTTCTCGTGATGAATGATCTTTTTCAATGATTCAACCCTTGCGGAGAGTGCAACCTTCTGGTCCTCCTTCCAGAAGAACGCAGCATCGGAGAGCCTGGCCCTGAGAACCCTTTCGTTGCCCTCCCTGACCACTGACATATTGGTAGCCCTGTTGTTGCTGACACCGACAAAGAAGGGCTTTAGCGCGCCTGATGTATCCCTCACCGGAAAATACCGCTGGTGGTTCTTCATTGACGTTATAAGCACTTCGGCTGGAATGTCGAGGAAGGATTGATCGAAGGATCCGAAAAAAGGTACAGGATACTCCACAAGGAAAAGGTTCTCCTCCATGAGGTCTTCATCCAGCACTGCTTTTCCGCCGATCTCCTTTTCCAGGCCCGCGATCGCAGAAACCATCTTTTCTTTTCGTTTCTCCGGATCGGCAATAACAAAGTTGTCGTGGAGTTTTTCCAGGTATTCTGCCGTGTTCTCTATCTCTATGATCTTTTTTCCCATAAACCGGTGACCCCGGGTTGTTTTGCCAGATTTGACAGACCCGAAACCGAAGTTTATCGTGGTATCTCCGTAAAGGGCCAAAAGCCACCTTACCGGCCGGGCAAACCTGGTGAAGGTCCTGTCCCAGTACATGCTTTTGGGAAATGATATCCCGCCTGTAATCCGCTCAAGAAGTCCCGGCAATATTTCAATGACCGGTCTTCCTTCCTGACGTATCACGGCAACGGCAAAATCGTTTTCACCGAAGGTCCTTTTTTCGAGGGAGTCGACCTCCACGCCTCTGCTTTTAGCAAAACCCCTTGCCGCTTTTGTGGGGTTTCCGCTGCCATCAAAAGCCGAGGACCATGCCGGGCCCTTGAACTCCTCAATGAGGTCTTCCTGTCTTTCTGCAAGGTCCCTTACAATAAACGCCATTCTTCTTGGCGTTCCAAAGGTCTGGATATTATCGAAGGATAGCCGCTCGGTCTTCATCTCCGATCCTGCGATCCGGGAAAGTTCCGAAAGGCTCGGAGGTATGAATCTGGAGGGTATTTCCTCGGTCCCTATTTCAAGAAGAAGATCCCTTTTTCCCATACTCCTACCTCCCGTTCTCTGTATCGAAACTATTCATCAGCGGATAACCCATATCCTTGCGCTGCTTTGCGTAAGCCTGACAACATCCGCTGGCCAGGGCCCGGACTCTGGAAATATATCCCGTTCTCTCGGTCACGCTTATTGCGTTCCTGGCATCGAGCAGGTTGAACGCATGGGAGCATTTCAGAACGTAGTCATAGGAAGGAAATACCAGACCTTTTTCAAGGATGTTTTTTGCTTCCGTCTCGTACATTGAGAAGAGCCGGAACAGCATTTCTGTATCGGCAATCTCAAAGTTGTAGGTGGAATGTTCCACCTCTCCCCTGTGATGGACATCTCCGTATTTTACCTTGCCCACCCATTCCAGATCGTAGACATTGTCGACTTTCTGAACGAACATGGCGATACGCTCTATCCCATAGGTTATTTCGGCAGCAACGGGGTCCATGTCAATACCGCCAACCTGCTGGAAATAGGTGAACTGGGTTATCTCCATCCCGTCGAGCCATACTTCCCATCCAAGTCCCCATGCCCCAATAGTTGGAGACTCCCAGTCATCCTCAACAAAACGGATATCATGGTCCCCGGGATCGATACCCAGTGTCTTGAGGCTCTCCAGATACATTTCCTGAATCTCCTCGGGGGCGGGCTGGATGATAACCTGGAACTGGTAATAATGCTGAAGCCTGTTGGGGTTCTCTCCGTACCTTCCATCCGTAGGACGTCTCGACGGTTCCACGTAGGCAACCCTCCACGGCTCCGGGCCAAGTACCCTTAGAGTGGTCGCGGGGTTCATGGTTCCCGCTCCTACCTCGATATCATAAGGCTGCTGGATAATGCACCCCTGCTCTGCCCAGTAACGCTCGAGGCGCATGATTATCTCCTGAAGATTCACCCGGATATTCCTCCCTTGACATTTCGATCACGTTCTTTCAGCCAGTTCTCTTTCCAGAACCAGGGTACACTTTTCCACCAGGCGGGATCCTATCCCTGATTGCCCCGATCTTTCAATAAAATCCCTGTGACCTGATATTGCCGCTTCGAGAAGGGCCAGGCGTTCCTGCTCGGAAAGAGGGATACCCTGTCCTCCGCATTTTTCGCAATTAATGCCTTCGCCAGAAAAGAACGCTCTCCCGGGGAGTGATCCGCACGAACGGCATCTTTCCAGTTCCGGAGCCATCCCCCATATCCTGAGCCAGCGCCAGTAGAAACGCCAACTGGCAAGGTCCTCTCTTGCAGAAGGGTTCTCGAGCAACGACAGGGACCAGAAAAAAACCGGAAGAAGATCGTTGCACGGGTGTCCGGGAAGGGTATTCCCGAGTATCGAACCCACCCAATGGACAGCTTGCCGTATTCTAATGGATGAAGACCGCAAAGACCAGAAGTCCTTCCTCACGTCAACATCCCGAAGATACCATCGGTTGGGACCCCTGTAGACGTGAAATGTCCCCCAGACAAGGGGATCTGTAGATCCCCCGAACCGGACTTTACCCCTGGCCGCCCCCGGGGCCAGAAGCCAGACGGGGCCTTCGTTTTCCAGGAGAACATAAACACTTCTGTTCCCCTCGGGTGTATCGCTCCTTCGCAGAACCACTCCGCGGTTTTTCAGAATACCCTGCCCGGATTTGTTTTCCACGACCAGTCTCCCTAGGTATATCCCATCCTTCTAAGTTCGTTCCCGGAATTCCTCCAGCCTGGCCTGACCTTTACCCAGAGATCAAGATAGACATCATGACCGAACTGCTGCTGAAGTTCCAGCCTCGCCTTCCGGCCTATGTTTTTTAGTTTTGCTCCTCCCTTTCCGATCAGGATCGCTTTCTGCCCGCTTCTCTCAACGTAGATGCTGGCCCTTACCAGTAGGTTCTTTCTCTCGGGATACTCCTCGGGTGACTGAAACTCCTCCACATCTACAGCGACACTGTGTGGAACCTCCTGTTCTGTCTGCACCAGAACCTGCTCCCTGATAATCTCGGAAGCCAGGAATCTCTCGGTGCAGTCAACCATCCGGTCGTCGTCAAAGATCGGTGGACCGGGCATAAGAAGAGAGAAAATCTTCTCCAAAAGAAGATCCATATTGGTCTCTTTGAGTGCGGAAACTTCGACAACGTCCGCGGAACTTAACCTTTCCAGAAATACCTTCCAGCCTTTTTTATCCCTGGCTGGAGAGTCATAATCTGTCTTGTTTACGACAAGAACGACGGGTACAGACGACATTTCGATGATCTTCAGAATTTTTTCATCGGCTTTCCCGATATGGGTATCCGAAGCCTCGATAACATAGCAGACCGCGTCGGATGAACCAAGAGACTCCGATGCCTGGCGTTCCATGAAGCGCCCCAATTCGTGCAGGGGCCTGTGAAGGCCGGGGGTGTCTACAAAGACTATCTGTCCCCTTGGGTCATTGTAAACAGCCCTTATCCTGTTTCTGGTGGTCTGCGGTTTGTCGGATACAATCGCCGCCTTGCCGCCGACTATGGCATTGACGAGGGTCGATTTTCCGACGTTGGGCCTGCCGATAACGGATACAAACCCCGACCTTGATCCGGCATCCAACATATTCAGCCTCTGTCTCCGAAAGAGAAGGGCATGGGGAAAATATCCTCAAGGGACAATATCATGTGTCCGGTTTCCGGTGCTTCGAGCACGATCAGCAACCTCTTGTTGAACTCCGCGAGAAACTGACGGCAAGCTCCACAGGGAGGACACGGAACTCCAGGAGGACCCGTTATTGCTATTGCGACGGGATCCTTGCCGCCCGAAGACACCATTCTGGTCATGGCATTCCTCTCGGCGCAAATTGTCAGGCCGTAACTTCCATTCTCAACATTACAGCCGCAAAAAATCGCGCCGTCGGCAGCTACCACAGCAGCCCCCACGGGAAAACCGGAGTACGGAGAATAAGAGAACCTCTGAACTCTCCTGGCCTCCTCAAGGAGCATGTCCGGTGTTACTCCGCCAGCCTTCCAGTCGTATCCCTGGTTCATTCAACCACCTCACAGATGCGGTACATGTCGTCCATTGGAGTTATCTTCACCAGTTTTATCCGGTGATCCTCCACCTCAAGGACCTGGAACTCCCAGTGACCGTACGGGATCCTTTGTCCCTCGTCAGGGAATCTCCCAGCCAGGGTAAGGATCAGGCCGCCAACACTATCCATGTCACTGGACTCAAAGGGGTAATGCAACATCTCGCTCAGATCCTCGAGACCCATATGTCCCTTTACGAGGTAGCTTCCGTCGTCCTCTTTCTGGATCAATGCGCTTTCATCATCGTATTCATCCTGTATCTCTCCGACGATCTCCTCGATAAGATCCTCTAGGGTCACCAGGCCGCCAGTACCACCGTACTCGTCAACAACGATAGCGATATGAACTCTCTTGCCCTTCATCACATCGAATACATCGGCGATGCGCATCGTTTCCGGGACAAAAAGAGCATCCCTTACCAGAGAAGATACCGGAACGGCGGTTTCTCCCGAAATAAGAGACCCGATGAGGTCCTTTACGTAAAGAATGCCAAGTATATGATCGGGATTCCTGTCATAGACAGGAAGTCTGGAATGACCGCATTCCCGGAATACCGATACCGATTCCTGGACACTGATCTCACCCGATACCGTAACCATATCGGTTCTCGGCACCATGATCTCGTATACCCTCGTCTCCTCAAATGAGATAACTCCGTGGATCATTCTGCGCTCATCTTCCTCGAAAACCCCGGAGGCCTCCCCTATGTTCACCATCTGTTCTATCTCTTCCCTGGTTACAAAAGGGTGCTGTGAGGAAAGATCCACCTTCATGAGGGAGCCAAGGAACTTGACTGTCACTACGGTGGCCCATATCAGCGGGGCAAAGATAATGTTTATGAAACGGAGCAGGGGAAGGGTAGCTGTCACAATCTTTTCTGGCCTTATTATAGCCATGCTTTTTGGCAGGATCTCCCCAAATACAACTATCATTACGGTCATGAAAGCCACCGCAACCAGGAGGCCCTTGGCTCCAAAAAGGGAAAGGGCCAGCGAGGTTGCCACGGCACTTGCAGCAATGTTGACCAGGTTGTTGCCTATCAGAATAACCGTAAGGGCTCTATGCATATCCGAGATCAGCCACTCTATACCCCGCTTTTTTTGGGGATTTTTTTCCTGAATGGCAAGGAGTTTACCCCTCCCGATGGACGTTATCGCCGTCTCACTACTGCTGAAGAGAGCAGACAGACCCAGCAGGAAAGCCAGTATGAGGATACTTTGGGCAATTTCTTCGCTCACTTACGTATCAACCCTTTCATATATTACCTGTCCCATTCCAAGGGATACAGGGCTTCCTCAATTTTATCCCAATATTGCTCCTGTTTTTCCCACATTGCTTCTCTTTTTTCTTCGGTGTCGTGATCCATACCGAAGATATGAAGAATACCATGGATCAGGACCAGGGAAAGTTCCCTCGCGAATGAATGCCCAGCTACCCTGGCATTCGCCGCTACCTGCGGAGGGCAGATTACTATATCGCCCAGAAGTACCAGGGGAGCATCCGAATGGAAAACCCCGTCATGTTCAAAGTCGAAAACAGGGAACGAAAGCACATCGGTGGGTGAGTCTTCCCCCAGATATTCAAGATTCAGTGCCCTTATCTCCTCTTCATCGACCATAAAGATCGAGAACCTCGCCTCATCCGGAAGGACATTTTCTTCTGAAACGGAAAGGACCAGTTCTCTGGTCACAGGTACAAGAACCTTTCGCAAACCTGAGACCAGTTCCGGTTTCAGTCGCTGGCTGAAACTTCCCGGTTCGTAATCGATATGGACCTTCACGCATCTTCCTCGGTGTTCGTTTCTTCCGATACAGGGGAAACCTTTCTGGTGTGGTACATGTGTTTAAGGGTTTCCGCGAAAGCCGTCTTTATTCTGGTAATATCCTGAAGGGTCAGGGGGACAAGGTCAAGCTGGGACTCGGATATCTTTGTTTCAATGACATTGCTGACCGCCTCCTCCAGTTCCTTCGGATTTCTGATGTCACCCGCGGCCGCCCTGACCGCGGCTTCCACTGAATCCGCCAGCATCACCACTGCCGACTCTCTGCTTGCGGGTCGGTTTCCAGGATAACAGAACTGATCCATCTGCAGATCCGGTTCTGTCATGGACGCCTTCTTGAAAAAATATCCCAGACAGGTGGTTCCATGATGTTCGCTTATAAAAACCCTTATCTTCTTGGGGATCCCGTATTGCCTGGCTATTTCGAGACCCTCCCTAACATGGGAAATAATGATCAGTGCCGACAGGGTCGGCGAAAGTTCATCGTGAGGATTGTGTCCTGTCTGCTGGTTCTCCACAAAGAACTGCGGGCGCTTGAGTTTCCCTACATCATGGAAAGATGCCCCTGCCCTTACCAGGAGAGCGTTCATTTTCAACCCCTGGGCCGCCGCTTCCGCAAGGGTTCCTACCATTATTGAATGGTGGTAGGTCCCTGGAGCCTCTATCTGAAGTCTTTTGAGAAGAGGGTGAGACGGATGGGTAAGGTCTACGAGCCTTATAGGAGTGAGAATATCAAAGAATTTTTCCCATAGCGGGAGGGCCCCGATAGTAACAGCAACCCACACGACAGCGGAAATAACATACGTAACAAGTATCTTCCAGCCGGAGGGCAGATAAAGGCCCCACATGATCACGTAAACACCGAAGGAAAGCCCCAGGCCAAGAAGCAAGAGCTTTCTTATCAGGCACCAGCGGCTGTCGATCCTGGTCATCAGGACATACCCAAGGCTGGCAGTTAATACGGTGGCAAAAACGGAGAGCATCAGGTCCATGGATGAACTCCCGGAGGCTATTACAGAACCAATAACACCGCCCCATATCAGGAGATGGAACGAAAATGATCCGGGAAGTCCCAGGTAGGCCCAACCAGCAAGAGCAATTATTCCGAGGACGTTCCCCGCAAACCGTGAGGAAACAAACATTGCCAGCCATCCTGTTATCAGGATGAAGATGATGAAGAGCCATTCCCGCCTGTCAAAAGAAAAATCCCTTCTCCCGGTGTACCACCACATCCAGAATATCCATAGAGTCGTCGCCAGAAAGACGAATAAAAGAGTCTTCCATGGTATCTCTCTCTCGGGATATCCCTGGGCCCTCAGGATAATTGCCATTTCAGGCGAGATCAACTGGCCTTCACGGGCTATAGTCTCTCCGACTCCTATGATCCTCTCGACGGGAACAACTTCAGATGCGACCTGTTGCTTGAATTTAAGGGTAGCCTGGGGATCCTCCTTGAAAGAAGATCCCAGGATATGATCAAGAATCTGGAAAGCGAGATTCTGTTCTGGAACTGAAAGGCGCGATACACTGAGTTTCTGCCATATGGGGTCATCATCGTCAAGGGCCATTTCAGGTGACCCGATCAACTCTTCAGCGATCATCGCGGAAACCGATATGACCCGATTTCGTGAATCTTCTCCAAGGGCTTCCAGTATCCCTGCAAGAGAGTCGGGAAGGGCCTCCCCGTATTCTCCCCTTTCGAGAAGAACGAGCATCCCCTCGGCCTCTTCTCCGTGGGCCCTGTCTTTGACAACAACGCCCACAATTTCGGCTATCCTCTGTTCCCGAAGAGCCCTTGTGGCGTTCTCGTCCACGATCTTCATTCTGGAGTGGGCAAAATAGGTCCGTGGTGCCGGCGCTCCCTGGCGGAATGAACCGCCGCCCTCGCTTAGCCACCACGAGGCTGCCAGCATCAGGACAGCCGCAGATACAACGACAATGGAAGCTAACCATCTGAAGCGGTATTCGGGGTCCGCTGCCAGTTTGCGGATCATCTCCGCAAGGCTTATAACGAGTGGGCCTTCACTGCTTCTTCTGCTCATATTCCTCGTAGGCCTGGACTATTCTCTGGACAACCTCGTGCCTGACGACATCGGTCTTGTCCAGGGATATAAAGCCTATTCCAGAAATGTCCCTGAGTATATTGCCTACTACCTTGAGTCCGGAATCCTTTCCGGAAGGAAGATCTATCTGGGTGACATCACCGATCACAACAGCTTTAGAACCGAAACCCAGCCTGGTAAGGAACATTTTCATCTGCTCCGGCGTAGTGTTCTGAGCCTCATCAAGTATAATAAAACTGTCGTTCAGGGTCCTTCCCCTCATGTAGGCAAGGGGAGCTATTTCGATAACTTTTTTTTCGACGTATTTCATGAAACGCTCCGGGGAGAACATCTCGTAGAATGCATCATAGAGAGGCCTCAGGTAGGGTTCTACTTTTTCTCTCAGGTCTCCGGGCAAAAAACCCAGGCTTTCTCCAGCCTCAACTGCGGGACGGACAAGGACAACCCTGCTGGCCTTTCCCTCCTTGAGCGCAGCTACAGCAAGCCCGACAGCCAGATATGTCTTGCCAGTCCCTGCAGGACCTATCGCAAAAAGCACATCGTTCTTCCTTATCGCGTCTACGTATCGCTTCTGGCCACTCGTCCTCGGCCGGACAGGTTTACCCCTGTAGGTCATGCAGATCACATCTTCATACATGGGAAGCAGGTCCACAACCCCTTCTTCGGCAAATACGTTCATGGCATAGGTAACCTCTGCGGGTCTAAGAACGTGTCCCCTGCGTGCCACTCCAAGAAGTTGCGAAAGCAGCTCTTCAACCATGACTACCACAGAGGCGTCAGGCCCCTGGACAACCAGTGAAAGATCCTTCACGGCTATCCTTACCGGGTAACGCTCCTCAAAAAGCCTCAGGTTCTCGTCTCCCGGACCCAGGAGTCTCGCAAGGACCTCGATACCGGGAGCCTCTATAGCATTTCGCGAAACGCCACTGACAATTGGCCCCCTGTTAACTTCCGGTTCGATCATAACGACCATTCACTCCCTGCATATCAGCAAAAAACCGGTCGATATTCGTGTCGTTCAAAAGCGGTCTACAGAGGATACCCGGCATCATCAACAAGCGGCTCCAACCCGACATCGCGCAGGTTCTCCCTGGCAAACTTCGATACAAGGAAATCTTTGGCCACAGCAGGGAAAAGAGCATAGCTGAGGGCATCTTCCGGCTTGGTTATCCAGGCCCCCATGGATTTGTATACCCCGGGGAGTTCCGGCTCCAGAACTTCTCCGGGCCTGCATGTGATAGGTTTATCGTCGCCAATTACTTTCTTGCGGGTATCCGGATCGATCTTCCCCGGAGGAGTTCCATAATAACCAAGGAAATAATTCCTTACCTCTTTGGAAACTATCTTCCATCGTTCACCGGTAAGAACGTTGAGGGTAGCCTGGGTACCAACAAGCTGGCTTGTAGGGGTAACAAGTGGCGGATAACCCATTTCCTTCCTGACCTTCGGAACTTCCCTGAGAACGTCCTGGAGTTTGTCGAGTGAGTTTTGCTCATTCAGCTGGCTCACAAGGTTGGAGTACATACCCCCGGGTATCTGATAGATCAGGACGTTGATATCGACTCCCTCAAGCCCCATCACAAGGCTGCTGTACTTCTCCCTGACTCTCCTGAAATGCTCCGAGACGGGTATCAGTTTCTCGAGTTTGATCCCTGTATCGAATTCCCCGCCTGCAAGAGCCGCCACCATGGTTTCTGTCGCTGGCTGGCTTGTCCCCATTGCCAGAGGAGATATGGAGCAATCTACCACATCCGCTCCCGCCTGGATGGAAGCATAATAGGCCATGGCCGCCATACCGCTAGTGTAATGGGAGTGAACCTGAACAGGTAGAGATGTTTTTTCCTTTATCGCCCCTACGAGTTTGAACGCATCCATAGGACCGAGCAATCCAGCCATATCTTTTATGCATATCGAATCCGCGCCCATACCTTTCATTTTTAGCGCGAGGTCCGCAAAGTTTTTGAGTGTATGTTCTGGAGATATGGTGAAGGAGATGCACATCTGAAGACTGCTTCCTTCCTTTTTGACCTGATCCGCCGCTATCTCCATATTCCTCAGGTCATTCAACGCATCGAAAACCCTGATAATATCCAGTCCGTTGCCAACAGCCCTCTTGACAAATTCCCGCACCACGTCATCGGCATAGTGCCTGTAGCCGACAACATTCTGACCACGGAGAAGCATCTGAAGCCTGGTCTTTTTGAAACACTTCCTTAAAGTGCGAAGCCTTTCCCAGGGGTTTTCATTCAGAAATCTCATGCATGTATCAAAGGTGGCACCACCCCAGACTTCCAGGGAATGATACCCCGCATCATCCATTTCTTCGGCAACGGGTATCATGTCCTCAGTTCGAAGACGGGTGGCCATTATCGATTGGTGGGCATCCCTCAACGCGGTTTCCGTAATGCCGATCTTTCGGCCAGGGCTGTTTTTGGCCTTCTCCACCATTTCCGGCCTTACTTCTTTTGCTGCTGCAGCACTACCCTTTTCTCTTTTCTCACTCATTTCTTCACCTCCGGCAATGAGTAGCGTCAACAGAACTATCAAGGTTCAGGTTTTTCTTTGCCTTCTGCCAAAGATCCTCAAGTTCTTCGAGGGAATAATCAGACCAGTTCCGATCACTGGACTCCACACTCTCTTCGATAAAACGAAACCTGTCCATAAATTTCCTGTTTGCTCTCTGCAGACTGAATTCCGCTTCATAACCAAGGCGCCTCGAAAGGTTCACCATGGCAAAGAGAAGATCCCCAATTTCCTCCTCTATGCTGTCACCGTTACCAGATGCCACTGCCACGGACAATTCTTCAATTTCCTCCCGGATCTTGCTGATAACGGGTTCGGTCTCTTCCGGCAGCCAGTCAAAACCCTTCTTTGCCGCCCGCTCCTGGATCCTGCGAGCTCTTGCCAGAGCCGGCAGGTTCCTGGGTACACCAGCAAAAACCGACGTATCGTCATTCCTGGCCTTTCTCTCTTTTTGTTTTATCCGCTCCCAGTTTCTCAGGACGGCGTCGCTGGTATCTATCTTCTGTTCCCCAAAAACATGAGGATGACGTCTGACCAGTTTGCTGTTTAAACCTTCAATTACTTCCGCCAGGCCAAAACGGTTTTCCTCTGCCGCAAGGCAGGAGATAAACACTACCTGCAGAAGAAGATCTCCACACTCCTCTGAAACGGAAGGATCATCGTCTCTTTCAATTGCCTCCACAAGTTCGTAAGCTTCTTCTAGTATACAGGGGCGGAGAGAGTGCATAGTCTGCTCCCTGTCCCAGGGACAACCCCCGGGGCTTCTGAGCTTCTCCATTATCACAAGCAGTTCTTTTATCCTCAAGCTGACCTTTTCGTGATCATTCATTGCCGCGCCTCCGTTTTAACTTCTTCCGATACTTTTATCATACCCGCAAGTTCCAGCATTCCCCTGTATCCGCCGGGGCCGACAATGGTCCCATTTGCCTTTTGCATCCACCCCGCGCGTCGCGGCAGGCGGGGTGGATGGTCCACATCAACTGCGGCACATGTTTCTTTGAGACTGCAACGAACGTATTGTAACCCATGATATGGCCCCAGTGTCCTGATCACAGCGGAAGCCAGCATAAACTCCACTGATTGCGGCAAGGGGCCGAACCTTTCGCGCAGTTCGTTTTTCAGTTCTTCCGTCTCTTTAATATCCGAAACCTTGAGCAACCTCCTGAAAATAACAATCCTCACGCTTGACTGGGGCACATAAGTGCTTGGGAGAACCACGGGTAAACGAATATCCATTTTGACCACCGGAACCGGTTTTTTGTCTGATGCCAGAGATATCTCCTCCTCAAGCATCTTGAAGTAGGAGTGGTAACCAACCTTTTCCGCGTGTCCGTGCTGCCTCGTCCCGGCTATCTGTCCGCCACCCCTTATTTCCATATCTCTCCTGGCGAGGGCAAAACCACCTTCAGCTCCGTCCATACCCGCAATAGCTTCCAGCCTCTCCATCGCCTCACGGGGAAGGCTGACGTCAGCCGGGTAAAAGAAAAGCGCGTAAGCCTGCTCTTCCCGGCGGCCTACTCTACCTCGCAACTGGTACATCTGGGCCAGGCCGAGATCCTGGGCATTGTCTACAACAAGGGTGTTGGCACCGGGCAGATCAAGACCGCTTTCAATTATCGTCGTGCATACCAGAAGATCTGTCTCCCTTGAAGCAAATCTGGACATAGCCTCTTCCAGTGCCCTCTCGTCCATCCTTCCATGAGCAATGTCCACCACCACGCCAGGGAACTGTCTCCTGATACCGGAGGCCACTTTCTCAATGCTCTCGATGCGGTTATGAACATAGAACACCTGACCTCCCCTGGCAATCTCCCTGATCACGGATTCCCTGAACAGATCGTCCCTCCAGGGTCCAGCATAGGTCATTACCTGCATCCGGTTGTGAGGGGGCGTGGATATGACAGAAATGCTTCTTAATCCACCCAGGGCCATCTGCAATGTCCTGGGTATGGGTGTTGCAGAGATACTCAAAACATCCACTGAGGGGTCAATCTTCTTGAGCCTTTCCTTGTGAAGCACCCCGAACCTGTGCTCTTCGTCAATTATTATCAGCCCGAGATTTTTTACCTTAAGGTCCCCCTGAAGCAGTTTGTGTGTTCCGAAAACAACATCAACAAGGCCCGATTCCAAATCTCTTTTGACCTCATCCTGCCTCTTCTTTGGCACAAACCTTGAAAGCACTTCACTCCGAACAGGAAGACCAGTGATCCTGGATATGAATGAATCGTAATGCTGTGATGCGAGTAATGTCGTGGGAACAAGGAAAAGGGTCTGTTTGCCCGACTCGGCCGCTTTAATTGCAGCCCTGAACGCCACCTCGGTCTTCCCGAACCCGACATCCCCGACCAGTAGTCTCTCCATGGGAAAACTGTTCTCCATATCCTTTTTGACGGCTTTTATGGCCGATATCTGGTCTGCGGTCTCGATAAAAGGAAAACCCTTTTCAAAATTCCGCATTATTTCTCCGTCGGGAAGAAGGGGTATCTTGGATGCCGACTCCCTCGCTGCGTATAGGGAAATAATCTGACGGGCAGCTTCCTTTGCCCTTTCCCTGGCCTTCGCCGAGTTCTTTTTCCAGGCTTTCCCTCGCAGGCTGTCCAGTTCACGATCTTCTCCGACAGGAAGCGGGTAGGGTGAGATCTTGAACAACTGCACCAGAGGCATCATAAGCCGCCGGTTTTCGGCGAACTGGAGAACAAGGCAGTCCCTGTCCATGCCGCCTGAGGAGATCCTTTCGATACCCAGGTTCCTGGCGATGCCATAATCTTCGTGGACAACGTAGTCCTGATCCTCGATCCTTTCCTCCCACTCTCTGGGAGGGATCCGGGTAACCTTTCCCCTGGAAATGACGGGGACGATACCTGTGAGGTCGGAGTCGGACAAAAAGACCTTTTTTTCGGTCCGGTCGCAGAAACCGCCGGAAATGTTTCCTCTCTTCCCCGCAACACCATTTATCCCGGCCCATTCGAGCATAAGGTCGCTGGATGATAACACCGTGACCTGGAAACCGTCATTCTTCCAACCTCTTACGAATGACTCGGCCGCATCAAGTTTCCCCCTGAACGAGGGTATTTCCAAAATATCCAGCCGATAAGAAGAGCCCTCAATTGCTCTTGTCAAATGAAAGGATCTGTTGCTCCTGAAACCGTATTCGACCTTTTCCCATTCTTCAAGGGAATCAATACCGATATTGCCCGCAATGCCATCCCACAGCCATTTGTACGCCTCGGCAGACCGTGATATCGACCGCCTTTCCACGAAAATAATTTTGGCAGAAGGCGGTATCATTGCCTGAAAGGTTTTACGGGTTCCCCGCTTCAGCGAAAGAAGTTTCGTGACACCCACAGGCGATATGTTTCTCTGGGTCGCAGGATCAAAGATCCTTATACTTTCCACCCTGTCGTCGAAAAACTCGATCCTCAGAGGATACCTGTAGGAGGGGTCAAAAAGATCAACAATACTTCCCCTGCTGACGAACTGGCCCTCCTGCCAAACAAGGTCCGATCGTTCGTACCCGGAGGCAAGGGCCCATTCCAACAGTACATCCCTGCCTGCCTCGATGCCCTCTCCTATCTCTATCCTCTCCGACGGAAGCAGAAGCGGTGCCATTACAGCGGGAGCGGTGGCGGCCATTAGATCTCCAGACGCAAGCCATTTCATTGTGCTGCATCCCCGCTCCATTCTTATCGCATCGTTAATTATCAATTCTTTGGAAAGGGGTATCTCGGATAGAGCCTGGATGTCTTTTTCCGGAACAAGTTGTTCCCAGTCAGCGACGAATTGAGCCAAAACCTGCCTGTCGGGAAGAATTACAAGGGCGGGCCCTTCCAGATCCCTCATAGCCCAGCACCACGCAGCGGTGCCGGCGATGATGTGCACCGTATTCGTTCCGGTGATATCTTTTTCGAAAATGTTTCCCGGGGAATTTGCCGATCTTTTCCTTTCGATACCGTTCATTACCTTTTTCTCCATAAAAAGAATGGCGAGGTTCCCCCCGCCATATCAGTCTCTGTCACCGGATCTGCTTTCTCGTGGATGGTCGGGAGGGGCATTGGTCACTCTCATGGTCTCCTCGGGTCCCCTTGATATCCACAAAAGAACCGAATCCGAGGCTCTGTCACAGATTGACGGCAAAAGAGAGATTTCCTCCCGGGTAAAGGGGTCAGTAACATAATCTGTCAGTTCGCGGTCGGGATCACTGCCCCCGATCCCGATGCGTATCCTCGCGATCTCGGCAGACCCCATATGCCCTATTACCGAGATCATTCCCCGGTGGCCCCCGGCCGATCCTCCCCGCCTGAAGCGAATTCGTCCAAATGGAAGCGCTATGTCGTCATAAACAACAATGATATCTTCCAGATCGATCCCCAGACTACGGACAGAGGTCTTCACAGCTACGCCACTAAGGTTCATATAGGTCATTGGCTTCAGCAGAAAGACCTTGTGCCCATCGACCTTACATGGACCCCACATTTCACTCTCGCGGGTACAGGACCGTCTGGGAGCGGACAACCTCTCCCTGAGACGGTCGATCACATGCCACCCCGCATTGTGTCGTGTCCAGGCGTACCTGGAACCCGGGTTGCCCAGACCTGCGACCAGTATCACAATAGGGCTCAAGCCTCCTCTTCTTTGGCCTTGCCCTTCGATACTACCTGAACCTCAGTTTCTTCTTCCTCTTCCTCATCAGTCTTCTCGGCCTCGGCCCTTGCATGCCCTATAGCTACCACAATTGTTTCTTCAGAAAGATCGAGCACAGCGCTTCCCGGCATTTCGAGATCAGATATACGAACTGACCCGTCAATTTTGAGCGATGAAATATCAACAACGATCGAATCAGGGATCTCCTTGGGGAGAACTTCCATCTGGATCTCGTGGATCATCTGCTCGAACACGCCACCCTGTTTGACTCCGATACATTTCTCCCTTCCCGCTATCTCGACGGGTACGTTGACCATGATCTTGTGTCCCTTCTTCAGCTGGAAGAGATCAACATGAAGGATCTTTCCCGTCAGGGGATCTCTCTGAAGATCTCTCATGAGACAGGAGGCCTTCTTGCCACCCGGCACATCCACTTCAAGACGGGCTGTCTCCCAGCGTCCCGAGTTGGCAAGGGGTGAAATACTGGCGGAGGAGACCTGGAAGGGAACGGCACCATCTATTCCCGGCCCGTAAAGCACCCCCGGGATCTTCCCCTCGTTCCTTAATTTTCTGCAGGCCTGTTTGCCCGAAGTCTCTCTCTTTTCCAGTTTGATTCTTTCTGCTGTATCCATGAAGCTCCCTCCTTGATTTTGTCGGCTTTTGCGATGAACCGACCTGGGTCTATCTGAAAAGAATGCTAACGGAATGATCCGAATGAATCCTGCTTATGGCCTCCGCGAAAAGTGGTGCTATCGAAAGGGTTGTTATCTTGTCTATGTTCTTCTCTTCCGGAACCGGTACCGTGTTGGTAAGGACAAGTTCATCGATCGGTGATCCCGCGATACGGTCTATAGCCGGTCCCGAAAGAACACCGTGAGTGGCGCAGGCGTAGACTTTTCTGGCTCCCCGTGATATCAGGGCTTCGGCGGCCTGAACCATCGTTCCTGCCGTATCGATGATGTCATCCACAAGAATGGCGATCTTGCCATCAACATCACCGATAATTTCCATGACCTCGCTGAAATTTGCCACTTCGTGGGATCGTCTCTTGTCAACAATGGCAAGGTCGGCGTTGAGGTGAACCGCAAACCTTCTTGCCCTCACAACTCCACCGATATCAGGGGATATTACCACTATCTTGTCTTTTTCAAGATCGTTCTTGAAAATATCCCTGAAATAGGCCGCAAGCAACGGAATCCCCGTAAGATGATCCACCGGGATGTCAAAAAATCCCTGTATCTGGCCTGCGTGAAGATCGGCCGCAATGACCCTGTCCGCTCCAGCCTTTTCGATGAGGTTAGCAACCAGTTTCGCGGTTATTGGTTCCCTCGCCTTGGTTTTTCGGTCCTGTCGGGCATACCCGAAATAGGGCGTTACAACGTTTACCCTGTACGCGGACGCTCTCCTCATCACATCGATCATGACCAGAAGCTCCATCAGGTTTTCGTTGACGGGATCACAGGTTGGCTGAACGACATATACGTCGGCCCCCCTTACGCTCTCTTCCACCGAAACGCCAATTTCCCCATCGGAGAAACGGAAAAGACTGGCCGTAGCAACTCCTACTCCCAGATTCTCGCATACAGACCTCGTGAACTGGGGGTGGGCCGTCCCTGAAAAAATCTTCAGTTCCCGCAACTTTGAGGCCACTTTCATTCTCCTTCCTCTTTGGGTCCCTTGGGTCTTGCGGACCATCCTTCAATATTTTTTTGCCTCGCCCTGCCGATCGCGAGGCTTCCGGGCGGAACATCCCTGGTTATAACTGAACCAGCCGCTGTATAGGCCCCCTCACCAAGGGTTACCGGAGCGACCAGCATAGTGTCACTCCCTACGAAACACCCATCACCTATTACTGAGGGGTTTTTCTTTACGCCATCATAGTTGCAGGTAATGGTCCCTGCCCCTATGTTAACATCCTCACCAAGGGTCGCGTCCCCTACGTAGGAAAGGTGTGGGACCTTGGACCTTTTTCCTATGACGCTTTTCTTTACCTCGACGAACTTGCCGACGTAAGCCCCCTCCCGCAGTACCGAACCCTCCCGAATAAATGAAAAGGGCCCAACGCGGGCGTCATTCTGTATCTCACTGTCATTCAGGACAACGTGACCCAACAAATGGACATTTTCCCCTATAATCGAGTTCCTGACAATAGAGAAGCTTCCGATCCGGGAACCCTTCCCCAGATAGGTGTCACCCCACAACTGAACAAAGGGATCCAGCATCACGTCCTCCCCCAGTCTTACCCCGGGACCTACCCATACCGACTCCGAGTCTACGCATTTAACCCCGCAACTCATATGCTTCGCAAGGATCCTTTTGCGAAGCCTTCTGGACATGACATCCAGTTGCTGCGGATCGTTGACCCCTTCGATCTCTTCCGGGTCGGGGCAGAGCAACATGCGGATCTTTTTCCCTTCCTGGCACAGGTCATGAATAACATCGGTGAGATAGTATTCACCCTGGGCATTGTCCTTACCGAGGGAATCGATATGCTCCAGAAGGACCGTGGTCCGGAACGCATAGATCCCCCCGTTGACCCGTCCACACTTTTTTTCATGCTCCATTGCATCCTTTTCTTCTACTATGCGAAAGCCCTTTTCTGTGTGAATTACTCGTCCGTACCCGGATGGATCGTCGGGTTCGAAGACAAGAAAGGTGCAATCCTCATCTCCTTCGAGATGCCTGGAATGAAGCATGGAAAGAGTTTCCCTGCCTAAAAGAGGGACATCACCCGGAATTATCAGTACATGATCGAACCTGCCTATCCATTTCCTGGCCGCAGCCACGGCATGACCGGTACCAAGCTGTTGTTTCTGCTCTATTACCTCTGACCCAGGCCACGATTTTTCAAGATAGTCCGACACCTTGTCGCTTCCGTGCCCAACCACTACGCCCCTGCCCGAGAAATCCGGCGAATCCGTTGAAACCAGCGGGTAATACAGAAGGGGTTCCTCGAGAAGGGGCAAAAGAACCTTGGGTGTATCGCTCTTCATGCGAGTTCCCTTGCCTGCTGCGAGTATAAGAACACCAGTTCCTGATCTGGCCATCACAATCCCTCCCAAGGCTAATCATCCATCATGATTCTATCACGGAGCCATTCAACGGCCACCTGTCCCCTGTCACTGGCTCCCAACGGGCCAAAGGCACTCAAGAATAAAGGGGAAGCCTAAATAGCTTCCCCCTGTTTTTTGGTTCTGGCTGGGGTGGCTGGATTCGAACCAGCGATCACGGATCCAAAGTCCGTCGCCTTGCCAGCTTGGCTACACCCCATTACACAGGCCCAGCAATTATATCCTCACATTGCGGAGACATGTCAAGGCAAATATCAGACAAAAAAACCCTTCTCTTTTCTCCTGGTCTGTTTGTTATTATAATTACAGAATATTTACATCATTCCGAATCCGCAACGGGGAGGTCCCTTTCACCATGTGGACAATTGAAGAAGGAACAGAAAAGATCAGGAGCAAAGGTCTCAAGATTACTTCTCAGCGAGTAGGAATACTGAAGATCCTGAAGGGAAGGAAAGACCACCCCTCCGCCGAGCAGGTCTTCAGGGAGATGAAAAAAGATCACCCGACCATATCATTCGCGACCATATACAGCACGGCACAGATCCTTGAGGACACTGGACTTTTGCAGATACTTACAATAGACGGGCACAGGGTTTTCTTTGACCCCAACCCCGAACCTCATGCTCACTACCGATGCAGAAAGTGCGGGCACGTCTTCGATATCCCCCTTCCTCCGGGAACACTGAAAAAGATCACCGAGGCCTCGGGCGAAATGGTCGAGAGCGTCCAGGTCTACTGCTACGGAACCTGTTCCGCCTGCATTTCACGGGAGAGAGAAAAAGACAGGGAACCTGTCGGGAATAGCAAAAACTGACAATGCGATGGATATCTCTTTCCGCTGTCACCGGTTTTTTCGTGATAAGTGCCATCTTCGGAGTTTTGGCAGCCCGGAGCGGTGAGAAGAGACACGTGTCCCTTTTCTGGCTTTTCTTTGTCCTTTTTATTCTTGCATCTTTTCTGTCGCTTCTGAATGATGCCCCTCTATGGGTCGCCGTTGCCCCACTGGTTCCCGCTCCAATATTCATCATGATTCTTTTCAGTGCCGGAAAATGGAGGAATGGCTCTTGAAACGTTTCTCACTGTTTCTTGTGCTTTTTGTGCTGCTCTTGCAGTCCCCCGCCTTCCCCGCAATTGACGGACCTTTCACAATAGCCCTGAAATGCGTTCCAGGGGGCGACATAACGATCCTCAGACCGGGAGAACCCCCTCAGGCAGCGGGAAAGGTCGTTTCCCTGCCCGACGGGTCGCGTTGGCCCAGTTTCACCGCTTCTGCCTGGGGACATCCCGGAACTGTTACCGCGACCGCCGTAAACGCCCTTCACATTTTACTTTCTGTTGAAAAGGGCCGCGGAAGGACAATGAGCATACTGCCCGCCGAAACGATCGCCCCCGCCGCTGGTCCCGGTTCGGCCATAGTGACAGACATCAGGGCAGGCAGGTCAATATTCGGAGCCTGGGCACCTTCTTCGGGAAGCGCGGTTCTGATCATACCCTCCGGCAAAACCACTCCTGAGACCGCCCGCCTGCCCCTTGAGGGGGATACACTTCTGATCCGGGTACCCTCTTCGGACAATCCGTACTATCTGGAGATCGAGAACAGACCCGGAGGCAGGCTGACTGCATGGTATGACAGCGGACCAAAGGTGGAAGCCAGGGTAATAAGACCTCTCGGAGGTTCCGGCCGGTTCGACGGCACCCTCTACCAGTCAGCGGGAAGGATAAGGGCTAATCATCCCGGAGTAATAGACATCTGCACCTCACCCGAAGGGTTGATCGGGGGTTTCCAGATAATGCCCCTTGAGCACGCATCTTCCAGTGAGATGCAGGGAGCGTGGAAAATGACCCAGTGGATGATAGTCGCATCCCCCGACGCGGGAGCCCAGACCCTCAAGGGGACGGTCCCACTTTTTTCGGGTGGACTTGTACCTGGAACGGCTACCGGCGAGAAGCTGTGGGACCTTTGGGCAACATACGGGAGAAAACCTCTGGTGCTGGTGAGGATCCACGGGGGTAACTGGGGGCCGATGCCAAAAGTCTCCGGGAGAGAAGACCACGCTTTCAGGGACATCACTCATCTCAGGGTTTATTTTCCCTTTACCGAAGAACCGCAGGCGGGGTATGAAAAGAAACCCCGCCCTTGAAAAATTACTCTTACTCGACTGTAACGCTTTTAGCAAGGTTCCTCGGCTGATCGATCTCCCTCTCCTTGAGAAGGGCGATATGAAATGCCAAAAACTGCAGGGGCACTACCGTGAGGAAGGGCGAAAACTCTTCGTCAGTCCAGGGAACGTAAACGCAGTCGTCGACATGTTTTGATATAAGTTGATCGCCTTCAGTGCAGACAGCGATCAGAGGCGATCTTCTGGCCTTGGCTTCCTGAATGTTCGAGAGGGTCTTTTCGTAAAGACCGTCTCTCGGTATGACGGACAGCACCGGAACCGCAGGTTCGAGCAGCGCTATGGGGCCATGCTTCATCTCTCCGGCGGCATAGGCCTCGGCATGAACATAGGAAATCTCCTTGAGTTTCAACGCCCCCTCCAATGCCACAGGGAAGGATATTCCCCTTCCAATGAACAGAAAGTTCTCCGAGGCGGCATATTTCTCCGCGAGTTCCTTTATCTCCTGTTCCCTTTCCAGGAGTATCTCCACCTTGTATGGTATCTGTAGAAACTCGTTCAGAAGCCGCTCCTCCTCTTCCGGGCAGAGAGAGTTCCTCATTCTGCCCAATTGCAGCGCCACAAGAAAAAGGGCAGCCATCTGGCCGGTAAAGGTCTTTGTTGCCGCAACACCTATTTCGGGACCAGCTTTCAGGAGGAGCACGCTGTGAACCTCCCTGGCAAGGGTCGAGCCCCTGACGTTGGTTATTGCCAGACAGTGAGCCCCCTCAGCTCTGGCTTTTCTCTGGGCAGCTATCGTATCCGCCGTCTCACCTGACTGGGACACAAATATGGCGAGTGTCGAAGAATCACACCTGATATGCCTGTACCTGTATTCCGACGCTATATCTACCTTGATATCGAAATCTGTCCACTTCTCGAACACTCTTTCCGCTACCTGGGCGGCATAGAAAGAAGTGCCGCATGCGATGACATGAATCCTGTTCCACCTCGCGACCATTTCCGGGTCCCAGCCAAGTTCATGTTCAATGGAAGTCCTGCCTTCCTGGATCCTTCCCTTGAGGGTTGAACGCAGAACCATACCCTGCTCATGTATTTCCTTGAGCATATAGTGAGAGAACCCCGATTTTTCGGTCATGGAGACATCCCAGTCCACAGTAAGGAAAGGCTTGTTCTGAAGTACACCATCCTCATTCCAGATCTTTATTCCGTCGAGGGATATCTCGGCAATGTCACCCTCCTCAAGATACTGGACCTTTCTTGTAAAGGGAAGGAATGCCGGCACATCGGAAGCACAGAAGGATTCACCCTCCCCGGAGCCTACCACCAGTGGCGAACCTCTCCTTACGCAGTAGATCCTGTCGGGAAAGTCCTGCTGTATAACCACAAGCGCGAAGGAACCCCGGAGTTTTTTCTGGAGAGCGACCAGTGTCGCCAGCATATCCCCTTTATCGGAATATGTACGGGCGATCATGTGAACTACTGCCTCGGTATCAGTCTCTGACAGAAACGTGACCCCTTCCATTTCAAGCTCTTCCTTGAGTTCCATGAAATTTTCAATAATACCGTTATGGACTATGGCAAACTTTCCGCTGCCATCCCTGTGAGGGTGGGCATTCGCCTGGGTAACCCCTCCGTGAGTGGCCCATCTGGTATGACCTATCCCCTGGGTCGAAACTGGTGAGCTTTCTCCCAGAAGCGCCTCAAGGTCGGCGACTTTGCCGACCTCCTTTAGAATAAGAATCCCTTCCTCTGTCCGGAGCGCCAGCCCAGCCGAGTCATACCCTCTGTATTCGAGCCTTTTAAGGCCGTCAACAAGCACATCCGAAGCGTTTCTTTTGCCCACATAACCAACTATCCCACACATAACAGCATGGGCACCGCCTTTCCTTCAATGACGAACGGGTGCCGTCCTTTTGTCCCGGAGATCACTCCCCGGTTTTGTGGGACGGCTTGATGGCCTTGCCGTTCCTGCCTCCGGGGCATCCGCCGAAAAATCGATACTCCCCGGGCCTCGTCAACTGGCAAACGCCAGTTCAGGCGCTAACCTTTTCTGTGCTCAGGATCTTTCAGGACCGGATAAACGGTTTTCACAAGGTCGAAACTGCTCCACCTCCTTAAGGATAACCTCGGCAAGATCACTGCTCTGCAGGGACATTGACACCGTGGCCCTGAGCCAGCTTTCCATTGTTCCGCAGTCGAACCTTCGACCCCTGTACAGGACTCCCCTGACTCTTTCCTCTTTCAGAAGGGCCCTTATGGCGTCCGTCAACTGTATCTCTCCTCCAGCACCCCTGGGAACAGATCTGAGATGATCAAAAATACCGGGAGAAAGAACATATCTCCCCATAACTGCAAGCCTTCCGGGAGCCTTTCCCTTTTCAGGCTTTTCTACAAGGTCTCTCACCCGGTAGATACGGTCTTCCTCCTTTTCCCCTTCAATTATTCCGTAGCGATATGTTTCTTCGAAGGGGACCTCTTCCAGTGCTATCACGGAACCACCAAACCGGTTGTGGATTTTTATCAGTTGCCCAAGGACGGGATCTTCTCCCGGCGTGGATACCATCACATCGTCGGGCAGAATGACCCCAAAATAATCATTCCCGCAGAAGGACTCACCGCACAGCACCGCATGTCCGAGCCCCAGCGGTTCCGGCTGCCGAACATAGGAAAAGTTAGCCATATCACTGATCATCCTGATCATGGCCGCCTGTTCGGTTTTCCCTTTTTCAACAAGCGCGTGCTCGAGTTCCCAGGACCTGTCGAAATAGTCCTCTATGGCCCTCTTTCCCCTACCGGTGACGAAAACAACGTCACTGCAGCCAGAAGAGACCGCCTCCTCTACTCCGTAGTGGATTAGGGGCCGGTCGATAAGGGGTAGCATCTCCTTGGGTATCTCTTTGGTCGCCGGGAGGAACCTGGTCCCCATACCGGCTACAGGAAAGAGGCATTTCCTGACATTTCCCTTCATCGGGGAGTCACCTCCAGAGATCCATCCTGTCTATCCATATTTTCCTCTCCGGCGATGGTATCAAAAAGGGGGCCGGAAACAGATCTGAGAGTCGCCTCATCCCTTGCCTCTACGAGAACCCTTACCAGCGGTTCGGTACCGGAGGGGCGCACGAGGATCCGGCCCATATCTCCAAGGTCCCTGACAGCCCTTTCCACGGCCTCTTCGATCGGAGGACGGCGCATGAACTCATCCTTGTCGGCAGAGTGAAAATTCCTGAGTATCTGTGGGTACCTTCCAAAACGATCCACAAGGGTAGATGTGTCCTCTCCCAGAACACGACATGCCGTCAGGAAAAGCAGCCCCGAGCATAACCCGTCACCGGTAGCAACAAAATCCCCGGCTATCATATGTCCAGACTGCTCTCCACCGAGAAGTGATCCCGACCTTCTCATTGCATCGAGAACGTAACGGTCGCCAACGGGGCACCTTGTCACGGGTATCCCTTCAGACCCGAGCCTCTCCTCAAGGGCCTTGTTGCTCATCACCGTCGCAACTACACCTTCTCCGATCTTTTTTTCTTTTGATAGCCATCTGCCGATCACCCAGAGCATGATATCACCGTCGATCAGGCGCCCTCTGCCATCAACAAAAAGCACCCTGTCAGCGTCACCATCCAGAGCCATGCCAAGACTGTTTCCCCCGGAAGTCACAATTGAAGCGAGACTGTCCATGTGCATGACCCCGCAGTTTTCGTTAATGTTTGATCCATCAGGGGTATTTTCTATGACCCTGGCCCTTCGGAAACATTTCCCGAAAAGTTCCCCTGCTATATATGACGCCGCTCCGTTCGAGCAATCCACAACAATATCCAGGTCCGGATCCACATCAATACAGCAGGTATCCAGCACCCACCTGGAATAATCCGAGGAGAGCTCTCTACCGCACGAGACAGTCCCCACCGAGGGACCCGTCGGTCTCCATTCGTCAAAAAGGATGTCGCCAAGGTAGTCTTCTATTGCAGCCTCTTCACTATCATTCAGCTTGCAGCCGTCGGGGCCCAGGAACTTGATCCCGTTATATTCCGACGGGTTGTGAGAAGCGCTTACCACCGCGCCGCCATCGCAGGAGAGCCTGGTCACGGCGAAACTGACCCCCGGAGTCGGCATCACTTCCAGAGATGTTACATCTGCTCCGGCCGACGCAAGACCCGACAAAAGGGCACACTCGATCATCGGTCCTGATCTCCGGGTGTCCCGTCCGACAGCTATGGAAGGTCTGGAAATTCCTCTTTCAACAAGAAAAAGAACATAGGATCTGCCAAGCCTGAGGGCCATCTCCGGGGTCATAATACCCCTGTTGGCAACATCCCTTACTCCGTCGGTTCCGAAAAGGCAACGGCTTTTTTCTCCGCTCTCTGGCATTGGACCACTCCATTCTCCCGGGGGCCGGGGTCATTCTTCAAGGGCATATACCATCACGGTGGAAGGTTCTACCCGGGACAGTTTCAGTCCCTTGCCCCTGACCTCGCACTGGACGGGGACCCTTATCCTTGTCGACACCAGGTTGGTAACCTCCACGAATGCCTCGACGGGGACACCCCTGGTCTCGGCTGCGTCAAGATCTGATGGAGATCCTTCGAGGTAGACGCTCACTTCGGAAGGATCCACTCTCCACCCGGGATAGATGCTCTTGCCAGATACCCGCACCGGGATCCTGGCGTAAAGGCGATTCTCCACCTTGCCTGAGAGCATTATTCTTATGTTGACGTTTTTTTCACCGACGATCTCGACATCATCGGAAGGATCGCCCAGGCGTATCACCGCCGAAAAATCACGGGAAATACCTGTTACATCTATAGGCGGAAGAAACAACTCGTCGATCCTTTCCACTGACTCAAGCGGCCCCTGTATGGTTACCTCTGGCGGGTCTACGGCCACCGCCTCTATCTGGTAATCCCTTGATGGAACCCCGGTCATCTCAAGCCTGACTGGAACGATCTTCCTGGGGAAACCTTTTACCAGCCGGAACGAAAGCAAAGCCTGCGATGGGTCCACCCTGAACTGGTCCCTGTTCATCTCCTGGCCGGGGGAAAGGGAAATTGGCAGAGTCAGGTCCTGCTCCTCAAGGATCTGCCCGGCAGTCGGAAGGACCACAACATTTTCAAGAAGTGAAATGGATTCTTCCGGACCTTTTACCAAAACCTCCCCAGGCATAACAGACACATCTTCTACCCTGTATCCCGGGGGAAGGTCCGGAGGCGGTTCAAACATGACGGGCATCAGCCGAGACCCCATCCTTGTGAGTTCTATCTCGACGTTTTGAGGTGACACTTCCACCAACCGGGCCCCTGAAGGGAGCAACGTCTGGACCGGTCTCCTGTGAAGGCCCGGTTCCAGCCCCAGAAGGTCAACCTGGGAAGCGACTGACGCGCCAAGGGAGAAGACCGATTCACGGGCACCCGAGATCTGGACATCAACATCTCTTACGCTGCTCGAGACCGACATATCCGAAGGGACGTTGAGGTATTCAAGGGGGACCGTTACCGTCCTGACTATCTCTGTACCCCTGTCGGCCGTGATATAGTACCAGACAAATATGGCAACAAGAAGGGATATCCCCTTCAGAAAAAGCCTGGAAGAAAGCAGCCTGTCAATCCACTTGATCATTTTTCCCGGTACCTCCCGAAAAAAGGGCAGCGAATCTGCCCTTTACTCCCTCTATTGCCGAACCCGAATCGGGCGCCTCCGAAAAATAGTGCGCGAGAAGCCTCCTGATCTGAGCCTCTTTCAGTTCTCTCGAAAGGTGGCCGTTAATTGCCAGAGCGATCTCTCCCCTCTCCTCTGAAACTATCAGGGACATCGCGTCGGAGACCTCGGTAACGCCCAGGGCTGCCCGGTGTCTGGTCCCCATCCATCTCGAGAGGCTGCTGTTCTCCGTCAGAGGAAGATAGCAGGCCGCTGCAATAACCTTTTCCCTGTCAAGTATAAGAGCTCCGTCGTGCAGGGGGTTTCCCGGCCAGAAAATCGAGAGAATAAGGTCCTGGGAAATGTCTCCACCTATCTGAACAGCAGATCTCCAGATATCCCTGAGCCCCGTGCTCCTCTGAAATACGATTATCGCCCCTATGTTTTTGTTCTGGAGGAAAAGCAGCGCGCGGGTGATCTCGTCTGTAAGCTGGCCCGCCTTTTCCTCGGCCTGCCGGCGACGCCATATATTCCCGCGGCCAAGTTCCTCGAGCATTCTTCTTATCTCGGGCTGGAAAACTATGGGGATCGCGATAATGAAGACCCCTAGCAATCTTCCAAGTATCCACGACAGGGCAGCCAGGTGAACCCATCTCGCCAGCGCGAAGAGAAGACCTATCACCAGAAGGCCCTTCACCAGCTGCATTGCCCTTGTATCGACAAGCAAAAGAAGCAGCCTGTAGACAATAAAGGCTATTACGGCGATGTCTATGAAGTCCTGCCAACGGATGGGTCCGATCATTCCCGTCAATTGAACCTCCCGCTATTTCACGATAGAGATATTTTAACCCTTACATAAGGAGATGTGGTCGCCGCGAGAGCGGCACCGTAATCCGGGCGGAAGTTGATGACATCACCCGGAGATACCTCGCCATCGAGATCACCGGCATCAAGGGTCAGGTGATCACTGGAAGCGCCGATCACGGTAATTCCGGGTGAGATCGGCACAAGTCCCTCGGGTCTCACGTCCTGCCTTCCGGCAGCTACAATGACCCGTCTCCTGGTCCCCCTGTCCTCGAAGACAGGCTTGTTGCCAAAGGCATCGGATCCCGTTTCACCGATAGGGACCGATGGTTTGCTTCTTACCTCCACAACCTCCGCCGAGAATGTGATCGCATCCCTGTGAAGCCATGGAATAACCCTGTCCCTGGTCACGTCGGTGCCAAGCAATATGGCTTCTCCGACTCTCAGCTGATTAACCCCTGAAGGCATCGTTCCGTTCTCCACCAGCGAAAGAGACGATGTCGCACCACCCGACACGTATTCCATGGGATATCCCAGGAACGATCCCAGTTCACTGGTCACATCTACGAGCAGGGACAGATTCACGGGGGTAGGAAGGACTCCCGAGAGGCATCCCAGGTTGCTTCCCGCGCCTTTGCATCTTACCTTCCGGCACCGGCTAAGGGCTTCAGCCATCGGTGCGGTCTCGTCGGGCCATATCCCCTCTCTAAGATCACCCAGGTCGACCATTACTATAACTCCCATATCCCTGCCTGCTCTTTGACATGCCTCTTCAAGCATAAGGACCGATTCGGGCATGGAGACCAGGCAGATATCGGCAAACTCCGCTATATGATCCATCTCTCCAGGCATGGGGATCCTCAGTAGCATCATGGGTTCCCTGATTCCGAAGAGCCTCAGCTTCCTTATGTTTTCGATCCTGCTGTCAGCCAGCCCACAGCAGCCCCCGTCGATCATTGCCGCCGCGACGGAGGGTTGGGCACTTACTCCCTTCGTGACCCCCCATACCTTTATCCCCGACGGGGCACAAAGTTCCGCGACTTTTTTCGCGTTTTCGGCTATGAGATCCGTTCGAATGGAAATTTCAGGATATTGCACGATAGGTACGCCTCGCTTTCCTGAAGGGATATACCCCGTTTAAAAACCTCTCATTTTTCTCAGAAGGGCAAGATTGCCCTCGTCACCAGGGCCATCCTTGGGTGTTTCCAGAAGACATGGCGTGTTATTCCACCTAGGGTCGGAGACGATGCAGGAGAAAAGTTCGCTCCCTATCATCCCCTCACCGATATGCTGATGTCTGTCAAGCCTGCTTCCGAGCCCCTTCTTCGAATCGTTCAGGTGCCAGCACCTGATGTTGTCTAAACCAAAAAGCCTTTCCACCGAAGAACAGAGGCGTTCGTAGGAAACCCTGCCCCTAAGTTCGTAACCCCCGGCAAAGAGATGGCACGTGTCAAGACATATCCCGAGACGGGGAAAGCAGTCAACCTCATCAAAGATCCAGGCCAGTTCATCAAGGGTGGATCCGAGGGTGTTTCCCTGGCCGGACATGGTCTCAAGGAGAACCCTGGTTCTCGATGAATCCGTCAGGTCTATCACCTGCTTCAATCCATCGGAAACAAGTTTTCTGCCCGCTTCCTCCCCACGGCCAAGATGGGATCCCGGATGAAGCACAAGATCGTCTATTCCAAGCTGGTCGCACCTCTGTATCTCCTCGGCAAGGGATTCGATGCTTCTTTTCCTTGTGTCTCCTTCCGCAGCAAGATTAAAAAGATAGGGCGCGTGGGCAACGACCTTCTTTATCCTGCTTGAGCGCCAGGCCCTCATAAACCTGTCGCAGGCAGACTCGGAAAGGGGCCGGGCTCTCCACTGAAGCTGATTCCTCGTGAAGATCTGGATGGACTCGCAACCCAGGGCCTCACCTCTTTCTATGCCCTGCCAGACTCCACCGGCCGCCGAAACATGGGTTCCGACAAGAGACATCAGAGATAACCCGGGCCAGGGTCTTTTCCCATGGCAGTAACCAGTCGCCTTATTATCCAGGCCGTCGCACCCCAGATACGCAGGCCCTTGAAGGTGTAAACAGGATAACCGAAGGTCATTCCATTTCGAAAGAACTTCTCCATTTTGGGGACCCCGAAAAAAAAGGCCAATGGCACCGTGAAGATTCTCTCAACCTCCACCGGATCCGGCCTGATATCTTCCGCCGAAAAACTCCGACCCAGAAACCCCACGACGGGGTAAAGGATAAAATCACTGGAATAGGCATACTCTTCAGTCAGGTTACCGATAACCTCAACCTTGCTGCCAGATATTCCCGTCTCCTCTTCAAACTCCCTCAAAGCCGTATCCACAGGACCACGATCATCTTCATCCCTTGCGCCCCCCGGGAAAGAGATCTGACCGGGATGCCTCCGGAGAAACTTTGATCGTTCGACCAGCATCAGGGAAAAACAGTCTCCTTCGGCAAGAACGGGAACCAGGACCGCGCTCTGTTTTTCCGGATTACCGGGTATTTCTTTCCAACTCCTTGCATGACCCCCGATCGGGATGGAAACAAAGAGCCTTTCGACATCAGTCAGACCGTTACTGGTCATTCTCGTCGGGGTGAAGCTTGACAACGCCCTTGTATACAACTCCCCGCCTCCCGTCCACAGTTACGGTCATTCCATCATCAAGGGCAGAAAGGGCACCTTTGGCACTGACAAGGCAGGGTATGCGCAGTTCGAGGGATACAATGGCCGCATGACTGGTCAGCCCCCCCTCCTCGCAAATTACAGCAGCGGCCTTTTTCATGGCAGGGACATAATCCCTGTCGGTCTGTCGGACTACCAGGATAGCTCCATCGGACATTTTTTCTTCGGCTTCGGAGGAAGAAAAAGCCTTTACAACCACGCCCCAGGCATCTCTCTTCTGGAGCGAGAGCCCCCTGAGAAGTGTCTTGGCCACGGCCATGACCTGAATGGAGTTGGTCGTACCAGGGCTTCCTATCGGGAAACCCGCTGTCGCGACAACCAGATCCCCTTCATCCAGAAGGGACTCCTTAAGTGCTATCGATGTAGCCGAATCAAGTGCCGTTTCGAGATCTTTTCCCATAGGAACAAGCAGTGGCGTAACCCCCCATACCATCGATAGCGATCTCATTGTGCTTTCTTCCGGCGTAGCCCCGATAATTGGAGCCCCTGGTCTGTACTTGCTGACCATCTGAGCCGTTCCTCCGCTCCTGGTCAGGGATATCACCGCCCGGGCCTGCATACGGTCGGATATCATAGCCGCTGCCTTGCTGACGGCGTCCGGTATACCCTCGACCTTGCCTTCCGGAAGTCTCCTGGACCAGGGGGATTCCTCACGTTCGGTCCTTGCTATTATCCTTGCCATGGTCTCTACAGTCAGAACCGGGTGAGCTCCATTCGCTGTTTCCCCGGAAAGCATGAGGGCATCAGCCCCGTCTAGAACGGCGTTCGCTACATCGCTCGCTTCAGCCCTTGTCGCCCTGACATTGCGTATCATGGAATCAAGCATCTGGGTAGCGACTATTACGGGTTTTCCTTGATACCTGCACAGATCAATTATCCTTTTCTGAACAAGAGGAACATCCTCGAGGGGCATTTCGACCCCCAGGTCTCCCCTTGCAACCATCATCCCGTCAGCCACCTCGATGACATCTTCCAGGTTGTCCACAGCCTCCCTGGTCTCGATTTTGGCAATTATCCTCATGGAGCCGCCCGATTCTTCTATCACTTTCCTGGCCTCCATGATATCGGCCCTGTCCCTGACGAAGGAAAGAGCGATGAAATCCATTTTTCGTTCAAGAGCCCAACGGACATCCTCTATGTCCCTCCTGGAAAGCACAGGAAGGGACGTTCTGACGCCCGGGACGGAAACCCCTTTGTTCTCTCCCAGTTCTCCTCCCACTGCCACCCGGCAAACGACGTTACTGCCCGAAACACTCTCAGCCACGAGGTGCAGAGTGCCATCATCGATAAAAAGAGAGTCACCCGGAGATATCTCCCGCGCAAGGTCTGGGTAATTGATCCCGACCTTTTCCGGGTTGCCGTCTCCTTCCCATCCCGCCGAAAGTATCAGTACTCCTCCCGGTACGAGTGTTACCGGGACGTGCCCTTCAAGTCTTCCCGTCCTTATTTCGGGACCCCTGGTGTCAATCATTGTCCCCACGGAGACACGAAGTTCCTTTTCGGCCAAACGGACATTATCAAGGTGAGCGCCGTGTGATTCGTGATCACCGTGACTAAAATTCAGGCGGGCAACATTCATGCCCGCCTGAATCATTTTCTTGAGAACACCGTATTCAAGGCAGGCAGGTCCAAGGGTACAGACGATCTTAGCCCGTTTCATTATCCGGCCTTCCGCTCTCTACGGCCCCGTGAGCAGTCAGGATGGTAGCCTTTCCCCTTATCTTCATGGCTGATGTAAACTCTGTGAACTGGGCTATCCACACCTCGCCAGCATCAAGTTTCTCCGAATGGGCGAATTTGGTATCGTGCCCCCTGGTCAACCCAATCACCGAAACTCCGTTCTCGTGAGCCTTGACTACGATGAAATCCGAAAGCACTGAGCGGTCGGAGCATTCATCCCCGTTCATGTTCAACCCTCCCGGTACAGCATCTGATGAAAAAACCTGCTTCATTTATACCACTTCAACCCCTCCGCCGGATATCTCGAAAATCTTTCGGGCAAGTCCATCATCGGGCCTGACCTTAAGGTCCCGGGATCTCAGGATCGCTCTTTTGCCATCAAGGGCAACATCAAGGATAACACCTGCGTCTCCGGGGCAACCTTTGAGTTCTCTCAGGACTTCCCTCATGTTGACCCCGGTTCCGGTTCCGTTCATGTCTATCCTCAGCCTGATCCATGATCTGGCCTGATCCTGTATCGACTCCCTCGGTATGATTCTTTCGGCAATAATGGAAAGGCCTTCCCTGTCCCGGGGAGTTCCATTTACTATCACCAGGCAGCCTTTTTCAGGTGGACAGGCCAAAGACGTCCACATCCTGGGAAAACAGACTACTTCGATCTTCCCGCAGGAATCCTCTATCTCCAGTATCCCCATACGGTCTCCCTTTTTTGTATACCTCTCCTGGACCCCCACTACTATCCCGGCCACGGAAACGGGGCATTCGCCTCCTTTCCAGAAATCAAGCTCCTGGATCGAACAGGTGACAAACTGGTTTACTTCCTTCTCATAGTGATCGAAGGGGTGGCCGGAAATATAAAGCCCCGTGGCCTCCTTCTCCATATCCATTCTCTCGTGAGGGTCAAAATCCTCGATCTCCGGCATGGCCGGGCCCTCCACAGACTCTTTCTCCTCACCTAGGTCAAGAAGGACCTGCATACTGTTCTCCGATGCTCTCCTCTGGACAATATCAAGCATCACCGGAATGGATTCCAGCAGTTGTCTGCGATTTGTACATATAGAATCGAACGCACCGGCCCTCACAAGATTCTCAATGACCGCTCTGCCCACGATCCTGGTATCGACCCTGTTAACGAAATCCCACAGGGATATGAAGTCGCCGTCACGCCTTACGGTTACTATTTGTTCAACCGAAGGATGACCAACCTTGGATACCGCGTCCAGCCCGAATATTATCTGTTCTCCGTCAACGCTGAAACCAGATACGGACCTGTTGACGTCCGGTGGTACTACTTTGATCCCGGAATCCCTCACGGCCCTAACATGCCCGGCGAGCACATCGAGCCTTGAATGGATGTGGCTTGACAGGAAAGAAGCGAAAAAATCACTGGGGAAATGGGCTTTCAGATACGCTGTCTGGTAGGTAATCATCGCGTACGCGGCACTGTGAGACTTGTTGAAGCCGTAACCAGCGAACTCCTGGATAATATCGAAGATATGCTCGGCCTGGGCGGGCTTTACGCCCCGCTCCAAACAGCCTGCCAAGAACTGTTTTCTCTGGGTTTCCATGACATCGGCCTTTTTCTTTCCCATGGCACGTCGCAACAGGTCGGCCTGCCCCAGGGTATAGCCTGCCAGTCGGGCAGCACACTGCATTACCTGCTCCTGATAAAGGATCATCCCGTAGGTCTCCCCAAGAATGTCCTTCAGTTCTTCATGAAGCCAGGATATATCCCTTTTCCCATGTTTGCAGTCTATGTACTGCTCGACCATGCCGCTTCCCAGTGGACCTGGCCTGTAAAGGGCCAGGACCGCTATCAGGTCCTCGAAGCAGTCGGGCTTGAGCTGTCTGAGCAGTTGTCTCATCCCCGAAGATTCCAGCTGAAAAACGCCAAGAGTTTCGGCGCGACAGAGCATCTCGAAGGTCCCGGGATCTTTCATCGGAAGTGAGTACATATCGGGTACCTCTTTGCCTCTGCCGGCAATGTTCTCAAGGGCCTCCTCTATCATGGACAAGGTCCGGAGCCCGAGGAAATCCATCTTTACAAGACCCAGCCTCTCTATGGGTTCCATGGCATACTGGGTCACTATCTGGTCTTCGCCGATCTTCCTGACCGGGACTATCTCGGTTATCGGCTCGGGAGTTATGACAACCCCTGCCGCATGCTGTGAACAGTGCCTGGCAATACCTTCCATCCTCGAGGCATATTCGAGAAGCCTGGAGACCGCCGGGTCATCCTGCTTCGACTGTTTCAGGTCGGCAGACTGCTCCAGAGCATCTCCTATCGATGTCGCTCCGGCCGGAACCAGCTTGGCTACCCGGTCCACATCGGGATATTTCATATCCAGAGCTCTCCCGACATCACGGATGGCCGCCCTGCTCTTCATGCGATCAAAGGTGATTATCTGGGATACATGGGTCCTTCCATATTTTTCTACTATTATCTCAAGAACCCTGTCCCTGCCCCTGTCTGAAATGTCAGTATCGATATCGGGCATACTTATCCTTTCGGGATTCAGAAAACGTTCAAATAGCAACCCGTACTGGAGGGGGTTTATCTCTGTAATTTTCAGGGACCACGCTACAACAGATCCCGCAGCCGAACCCCTTCCGGGTCCGACAGGGATACCCTCATCCTTGGCGGCCTGTATGATATCGGAAACTATGAGGAAATACCCGGCGAACCCCATCTGGTTGATGACCCCGAGTTCGTATTCGAGTCTTTCGGAATATTCCGGCGGTATATCTCTACCTCTGAAGCGATCCTGGAGTCCCTCCCTTGACTTGATGGCCAGCTCCTCTTCCAGGGTTGAACCTTTTTTTACCTCTATCACTGGCAGCCTGTAGGAGCCAAAAGAAAATTCCACATTGCACCTTTCGGCAATCTCCAGAGTCCGGGTAAGAGCATCGGGAACATCGGCTCCGAAAAGCTTCCACATCTCCTCGGGTGACCTGAGGTAGAAATCATCGGCCCCGAAACGGTAGCGGTTGGGAGTATTGACAGTCGAGTTGGTCTGGACACACAGGAGGACGTCATGCCACCCGGCGTCTTCGGCCTCCGGATAGTGGGCATCATTGGTGGCAATAAGGGGTATTCCGGTTTTTTGCGAGATCCTGATAAGCGCCTTGTTGGCGACAGCCTGCTCCCGAAGCGAGTTGTGCATCAGTTCCAGGAAAAAATTGCCTTCCCCGAAAAGGTCCCTGTAGAAGACGGCCCTCTCAGTGGCTCCCTTTTCATCGCCTTCAAGGACAAGGGCAGGTATCTCCCCGGCGAGGCAGGCGGAAGATGCGATGAGACCTTTCGAGTGCCTTGCAAGAAGATCGTGGTCCACCCTCGGCTTGTAATAGAAACCATCTGTGTTGGCGATCGAAACAAGTCTGACCAGGTTCTGGTACCCCTCCATGTTTTCTGCCCAGACAACCAGATGGTAGTTCCGCCCCAGCCGGTCCTTAAGGGTGTGCCCTCTCGGATCCACGTATAATTCGCATCCGATAACAGGATTAATTCCCGCATTACGGCATGCCACGTAGAATTCAACCGCCCCGTAAAGTGCCCCGTGGTCCGTTATAGCCACAGCCGGACATTCCCACTCCGAGGCTCTTCGGGCAAGGTCGTCGCACCTGATGGCTCCATCAAGAAGGCTGTATTCTGTGTGGACATGGAGATGAACGAAAGGGTTGTTCACTGTTCTTCTGTTTCTCCTTCCTGCGCTTCGGGCAGATCCTGGTTTTCTTCTCTGAGGATCAGAAGTTCAGCGTTGAAAAAGCTCTGGATATCTCCCAACCCGTTACTGCCATTCTGGGAGACCGTCTCTGTCGGAGGCTCTGAACTGGTCTCGCCATGGCCCCTGGCTTTACTCTTTCGGGGAAGGGCCTCTTCATTAACGGCCTTTGCATCAGGTTTTTCATCAACTTTTGCATCAGGGACAGTTTCGACTTCCACTTTCTTTTCGCCCCACAGCAGATCCATTTTTAAATGGGGAAATTTCTTTATCCGTATTGATTCGAGACATGCAAGACATCTGGGGGAAGAGGCCATCTCGAAGGCAAATCTGTTCTCTTCGGGAAAGATTATGGAATAAACCTCTCTCTTACTGATGCCCGTGGCTGCCACACAGGCAGAGTAAACCAGGATATTTTCCTTTCGAAAACATTCGAGGAGTTCATCCCACTGTTCGGGAGATCCTTTCGGAGTGACATCGGCTTCTGCTCCCCCGGTTTCCGGAGCAATCAAGGACTGAGTCGATATAACATCTGTTTCGTCTTTGATCTGAAACGACGGGGAGGTATCCTGCAAGGGTTTATTTGCATTTTTCTCCGGTTTTTTCCCGGTTTTGTCCCCTTCCGGGAAAAGGCCCAGGAACATGCCGAAGGCGATCTCTGTCTTTAGTCCAAAGCGTGCCCGTGGAAGATTTCTGGTGCAGAATTCCAGTATCTTCCAGAGGTCTTCCTGTTTCCAGAAAGGCGATTCTTCCCTGAGAAAAGCCTTCTCCCCCTCGCTCAGGGGAAGGGCAGAAATACCCTCATCTTTCCACCTTGATGCTACCAGAAGGTCCCGGAAAAGTATAAAGATCCCCTCAAGAAAGCGTTCGGCGTTAAGTCCCCTCTCCAGCATTTCCTCCAGGAGAAGCAGAGCCTCGGCAGTACCTTTTCTCAGTTGTACGGCGAGTTTTTCAAGTTCGCTTCTTCCTCCGCCCCCAAGTATCCCGCGGATGTCCTTCAGGGATATTTCAGTCAGGCCCGTACCAATGGCCTGTTCGAGCAGGGATAGAGCATCCCTGAGAGATCCGTCAGACTCCCTGGCGATCTCCCATAAGGCGTCGCCTTCGAGCTTCACACCCTCCTCCATCGAAACCCTTTCGAGGCTCACCACTATGCTTCCCGCTGGTATCCTGTGGAATGGTATATGCTGACATCTTGATCGTATGGTCGAGGGGACCTTGTGAGGCTCCGTGGTCGCAAGAACAAATACGACCGTTTCAGGAGGCTCCTCAAGCGTCTTGAGTAGAGCGTTGAAGGCCTGTTCCGTGAGCATGTGAACCTCGTCTATTATGTAGACCTTGTATTTTCCCGAGAAGGGAGAAAGTGAAATGTGTTCCTTCAGTTCCCGGATCTCGTCTATTCCCCTGTTTGAGGCTCCGTCTATCTCAACGACATCCAGGCTGTTCCCTGATGATATGGAGACACAGCTTTCGCATTCGCGGCAAGGCTCTCCGTCATCTCTCCTTCGGGTACAGTTGAGCGCGCTGGCTACTATTCTGGCAAGAGATGTTTTTCCACACCCCCTGGGACCCGAGAAAAGATAGGCATGCCCGTGGCGGCCCCTGGATATCTCCCCCCTGAGAAGATCGACGGCCGAATCCTGGGAAACCACTTCGGAAAAACAGCCCGGCCTGTACCTCCTGTAAAGGGTTACGTGCATTTGATCGCCTCCCGCGAAAAGGAAATTTACCGGTTATAGTCAGCCACAGGATGAATGGCTCGGGCCTTTCGGAGGGAGTCCAGGATGTTTTCCCTGAAATCTTCGATAGCCGGCATATCTTCCTGGATCTCACTCTCCCTTGCAACAGTTCCGAGACCAATTTTCAGAATTCTTTCAGGGGCGACACCGGCGATCATGACATCAAAGGCCGATGTCTCCATATGCAGATGGACCAATATCGCCTCATTGGCCTTTTTTAGCAATTCTTCTGTCCCTTCCGAAGACACACCCCACCATACAGGCGTACCATCGATCGCAAGGACCATTCTTTCATCGGACTCTGTGATTTCCGTCCTGAGGAGGTGAAGAGACCTCTTTCTCCGGACAGGCAAACCCATGGTCTTCATCATTTTGACCAGTTCCGATATTCTTTCACGCGTCCGGGGATGCCTAGCGTAGATCCCTGGGTCGACATAGGGACGCTTGATCTCCTCTTCAAGCAGCCTTTCCATGACCGTTACGGCAGCCGAAGGCTCATAGCCGGATTTATCAAGGAACTCCAGCCCCCCCTGGTCGGCTTCCTTCTCCAGATCCCTGCTGTAGGAGTTCATTATTGCTACCTGGGCAAGGTTGGCAAGGATCGGGGCGACACCCTGTCCCCGTGTAGCCACAAGGACAGCAAGGGCACCTATGGAAAGCCTCTGGTTCCTGGCTACCTGGATCATTACGTGTCTCTTGTCGGCATGGGTCAATTCATGACCCATTACCGCGGCGATCTCATCGTCGCTCCTGCAGAAATCAAGCATGCCAGTTGTGAAATAGATCATTCCACCCGGAAGCGCAAAGGCATTGGGTCTCTTTTCCTCGATGAGCCTAACCTCAAAGGGCAGGTCTCTTTCGGTGAAGGGCAGCTGCCTCCCCAGGATCATGGAAAGCCTGGCGACCCTGATGGGGTCGACAACACGCTCCCAATGCTCTTCTATCTGTTTCGAAACCTTTTCCCCCAGCTTTATCTCTTTTTCGATATCGTCGGCAGATGCTGCGGACAAAAACGGAACAGACAACAGGAGAATGATCGCTGCCAATAGAGCCCGGGCAATTTTGGGGATTTTTTCTCTCATGATGTCTCCCTTTTGAGGTTTGCTACTGAACCTCTTTTGATAATACAGGGTCATGGAACTATTCTAGGGGAAAGCTGCCCATACAGAAAGAGGGGACATGTTTGCCCGGTTGCGAGTTTTCAGGCAGAAAAACGGGGGTCGCTATTAATAGAATCCAGGAGGCCCGAAACCATTTTTCGCAGTATGAGGGCTATCTCCCGGTAGTGTTCGAGGCTGGCACCGAAAGGGTCAGGAACTTCCTCCTGTCCCAGACCGAAACCCGCAGCTTCACCCAACAGAAATATTCTGGAAGAGCGTCCAGGAAATATTCTTTGCAGTTCCCTTCTGTGCACGCGGGTCATACCAAAGAAGAGCGTCTCCTCCGGAGGTATCCAGATACCTGTGGGGGAGGATCTGTGCCTCGATATGTCTATGCCATGTTCCTGCATAGCCTTCAAGGCCATTGCGTTTGCGGGAAGTCCCGGAGATGCCATCGTTCCCGACGAACAGACCGTGAAGGGAAGATCTCCGGAAATATCCTCAAGAAAGCGGTTCATGAAGCCCTCCGACATGGGGCTCCGGCATGTATTGCCCGAACAGACGAACATGATGATCCTGTTATCGCCGACGTCGCCCTTCAATCCAGTTTAACAACCTTTACATGGGGGATGAGTTGTTCTATCTCCGATCGGCTTCTCAGGCCTTTGTCGACATGAAGCGAGTTCTCCCAGGCACAGGCCGTTGCCATTCTTATGGTCCCTTCGGTATCCATCTTTTCTTCCCTCGCCATTATAAAACCCGCGACAAGAGCATCGTCGGCACCAAAGAGGGAAACCAGTCCTCTCCTCTCGTACTCGGCAAGAAAAATACCCTCCGGGGCAAAAAACACGGCGCCGTATGATCTGTAGGAAGCGACTGCCCATTCGACCCCGTAATCATGAACCCTGGAAACCACTTCGATCAGGTTGTCCAGCGATGTCAGAGAGACCCCGGCCACCCTGGCCATGAACCTGTGGTCTATCCTGGCGAAGGTCGGGCCACTTTCTATGGCTGTCATCAGGGGAGGTCCGGCGGCATCAAGAAGTGTAGGAATACCCCTGGATTTGGCCCTGTCCACGAGATCCCTGTAAATATCCTGTGGAACCCCAGGGGGGAGAGAACCGCCCAGGACAACAATTCGCGCTCTCCCAAGCATCCTTTCGTAGTTGGCCAGGAACCTTGCCAGCGCCTCATCCGGGACATATGGGCCGCCTTCGGCGATCCCCGTCTCAACATGTCCAACCTCATCCACAATATAGACGTTGGCCCGGGTGTCCCCCTGGACATGAACAAAGTTGGTAGTTATTCTCATCCTCCGGAGAGCATCCCTGACATACTCTCCGTTGAAACCCGCGAGAAAGCCCATCGCAACCGACTGGTAACCGGCCTGGGAAAGCATATAGGACACGTTGATCCCCTTGCCGCCAGGCGACCTGTTCACGTTGCTGGTCCTGAACCACTTCCCGGGACGAAACTCAGGAACGATAAACTCCTCGTCTACAGCAGGATTAAGCGTAACCGTTACGATCAAAAAACGCACCTCCCCGCGGGTGATACAATCTTTATGGAAGAGACCGGTTTATCTTGCGCTGGTTTTTCAGGAAAGAAACTTTTTCACGCTTTCTGCGTCCTGGGCAAACTCTGACCTTGTTATCTTTCCCCCTTTGAACTCCACAAGTGAGGGAAGTTTACCGATACCCAGTTTTTCGACAATTCTTTTGTTCCTGTATCCGTCGATCTGGACAACCTTCGAGGCTGAAGAGATTTTTTCGATGTCGGCTGCAAGTCTGGCCTGACTCTCATCTATACTTGAAAATATGTATGCGGTAACATGTTCAGGCTCCAGGAGAAGGCTCTGGATATGAAGCTGCTCCGAGACATAGGAGGAAGCGGCCATAGCTGCCGTGGCTCCGTCACCTGCTGCAGTTACAACCTGCCTCAGGAATTTCTCCCTTACGTCACCGGCCGCGAAGATCCCTTCAACGCTGGTTTCCATCCGCTCGTTGGTGACGATCCAGCCATTGCCGGCAGACTCCACAACACCCTTCACGAAAGAAGCATTGGGATCCATTCCGGTAAAGACAAAAACACCCGACACCGGCAGGTCGGAAACCTCACCGGTCCTGACGTTCTTGAGAACGACCTTCTCGACCATGTCTTCGCCTGCTATCTCCTCCACGACAGAATTCCATACGACCTCTATCTTCGGGTTGTTCATTGCTCTCTCGATGGCGAGGCGGTCAGCTCGGAAATTGTCCCTCCTGTGAATTATCGTTACTTTATCTGCAAATTGCGTAAGGTATACCGCCTCCTCTACGGCGGTGTTTCCACCACCGATGACAGCTATCTCCTGCTCCTCGAAGAAGGCTCCGTCGCATACCGCGCAGTAACTGACACCCCTGCCAGTGAACTCTGCCTCTCCCGGGGCCCCCAGTTTCCTGAAACTGGCACCGGTGGCGATGATTATTGCCTCTGCCTCTATGTCGCCATCACCGGTCTTGACTATCTTGCATCCGTCGCAGAGTTCTATCCCTGTGACCTCGGCATCCCTGAACTCGGCCTTGAAGTGTTCGGCGTGTTTCCTGAAAGAATCGGCCAGTTCCGCGCCGCTTGCATGAATGACACCCGTCCAGTTCTCTATCTCGTCAGTTGCGTTTATCTGTCCGCCAGGAACGCCCTTCTCCAGAACAAGCACGTCCAGACCAGACCTCTTGCCATAGACAGCGGATGTAAGCCCCGCAGGGCCAGCTCCGATTATCACCAGTTCTCTTTTCTCCATTTAAACGATTCCCTCCCCGACCTTGAATGTTTTCTTTGAATGAAAGGCTCCTACATTGTAGCAGAACAGGGCTTCCTGAACACAAGAACCCTTGCGATACCGCGAATGTCTTCGACTCTCGACTCCAACGTCATAAGACCTTTTGTCATACTCTCAATTTCCCGGGCTCCCCTGTCATCCCCGGTCTCAAGGGCAAGCACCCCTCCGGGCCGGAGTTTTTCCAGAGAGTAGGGAATCAGGATACGGTAAGGATCCAGCCCATCCACCCCCCCATCGAGAGCCGGACGAGGTTCGTACGCGGACACTTCCGGCATAAGGCTGTCAATCTCCTCCGAAGCTATGTAGGGGGGGTTGGATATGATCATTTCCAGGCTTGAAGAAGGAATAGGTATTTCCCACGGATCTTTGGAATGCCACAACAGGCAACGATCGAGCAAACCCAGTTTGTGCAGGTTCTTCCAGGCCCACATCAGTGCCAACCCTTCCCTTTCAACCGCGACGCACCTGCTTTCCGGGCAGAAGGAAAGCACCGCCGAGGCAAGGCACCCTGAGCCGGTCCCCCAGTCCATGAAAACCCCTTCGCTAAAGAACTTCCTTGTTTCAAGGACCAGCAGTTCCGTCTCCGGCCTGGGGACAAGACAACCGGGACCCACGGACAGATTCATGTCCATGAAATCACACTCGCCCGTAATATACTGGAGCGGCTCTCTGGCCTTCCTCCTGGAAAGGGCTTCAAGAAGCCCGGGAACAAGGGTTGAAGGGAAGGGAAAATGTGGCCTTGTATGAAGTAGGGCTCTGTCAAGGCCCGTCAGGTGACCGACCAGAAGGTCAGCCTCGTACCAGGGTCTGTCCACACCGGCTGACCGCAGTTCCCTTGCGGCCAGAGAGCGGGCCTCCTCAATATCCAGGCTTAACCCTCCGCCGCTTTCATTTTTTCGGCCTGATCCGCCATGACAAGGGCTGATATCATCTCCTGCAGGTCGCCTTCCATCATCGACTCAAGCCTGTAGAGGGTGAGACCTATCCGGTGGTCTGTCACCCTGTTCTGGGGAAAATTATAGGTCCTTATCCTCTCGGACCTGTCTCCACTGCCGACCTGTCCTTTTCTTTCGGCCGCTGTCTTTGCCTGCTGTTCCCGAAGTTCCAGGTCGTAAAGCTTTGCCCTCAGGAAATTCATCGCTTTGGCCCTGTTCTTGATCTGGGACCGTTCGTCCTGACACGTTACAACGAGACCCGTGGGAAGGTGTGTTATTCTGACAGCGGAATCGGTCATGTTGACATGCTGGCCACCTGCTCCGCTCGCACGGTATGTATCTATCTTGAGATCCTCCTGCCTGATTTCGACATCTACATCCTCGGCCTCCGGAAGGACAGCCACCGTCGCTGTGGATGTATGGATCCTCCCGCTTGACTCGGTGACCGGGACCCGCTGGACCCTGTGAACACCGCTCTCGAACTTGAGCTGGCTGTAAGCTCCATGAGCGTCAACCCGGAAAACCACTTCCCTGAATCCGCCTATTCCTGTCTCGCTGCTGGTCAGGAGTTCTGTCTTCCATCCATTGTTCTCGGCAAAAAGGCCGTACATGCGAGAAAGGTCCCCCGCGAAGAGCGCGGCCTCGTCCCCGCCAGTCCCCGCGCGTATCTCCACAATCACGCTCTTGTCGTCGTTAGGATCCCTGGGCAGGAGGAGTATCCTGAGCTGCGATTCGAGTTCCTCAAGTTTCGGCTCAAGTTCATTGATCTCTTCACGGGCAAGTTCCGTCATCTCGTGATCACCCGAATGGAGAAGACCCCTTGCTCCGGCCATATCTTCGCTAAGCCGACGAAATTCCCGGTAAACCTCTACAACACCTGACAACTCGGCATGCTTCCTGCCAAGTTTCTGTCTCTCTCCCTGGTTGGAGGCAACAGACGGATCCGACATGCGGGATTCGATTTCCTCCATCATCTTTTCAAGACTTTCCAGTTTTTTTGCCAGATCTTTATCCATCTTCTATTCACCACCGCCGATACTTTCAGCACAGGTTCCATCACCGGTAGCAAGGTTCAGCGCTGAAATGGCTATTTCGATCTGCCCCTCATCTGGCTCTCTTGTCGTGAGGTACTGCAGCCACAGCGCCGGGGCCATGAGCAGTCCGCCCAGGCTTCTGTTTCCGGCACACCATTTGATTATCTCGTAGGATATCCCGATAACGAGAGGCAAAAGGATTATCCTGGATGATATGCGCCACAGGACCGAACCATGTCCGGCAGCGGCAAAAACAACCACGCTGACGGCAACTACCACGAGCAGAAACGAGGTGCCGCACCTTGCGTGGATCCTCGAATACTTTGAGACCGTCTGGGGATCAAGGCTTGCTTCAGATTCCCAGGCGTTTATGGTCTTGTGTTCGGCGCCATGGTAGCCAAAAACTCTCGCAATGTCCTTCCAGAGACCAATAAGGGCAATGTAGCCTATGAAAACCGCTGCTCTGGCTGTTCCCTCCAGGATGTGTGCCCCTGCGGATCCTATTCCAAGCCAGGCCACTCCAAGGTCGGATATCCAGACCGGCAGAATAATAAAAAGACCGACCACCCCGATTATTGCTACCGCAAAGGTCGCCGCAAGCTCCAGGGGCGTAATCTTCTCCTCTTCTCCCAGGGAGACCTGGGCCGAGAGTGATATCGCGCGAAAACCCGTCACCAGCATCTCTGCCATTGTTGCTACCCCTCTGAGAACGGGAAAATTCCAGGGGCGGGAACTGGTCCACGGACGGGAACCCCAGCACCTGTTCCAGATGCCTCCATCGGGTGACCTTACAGCGAGAGCCCATCTGGAGGGTCCCCTCATGAGGACCCCTTCGATCACGGCCTGCCCCCCTACAGGGACCTCCCTTGAAAGCAGCGCGGGAGAAAGGACAACCGAAAAAAGACGCAAAAAAACGGTGAACAGACGTTTCATTCGGAAAGAACCTCTTCAACGTTTGCGTAGGGTTGCCCGCATGGCCGGCTTTCGAAGCATCTTCCCCTGGTCACGCAATCTGGACCCGCCACGGCAAAAAGATTGGGAGCCTTCTCCCTTGCAAGCCGGAGCATCTCTCTGGCCAGGTCCCTTATCTCCCACTGTGCTCTCCGGCAAAGTCTCATTGAGAAAAAGTGATGCAGTTCCCTGGCGTTCATCGTCACAACTATCTTCGTTCCCCACCCGTGAGGAAGGACGAACCGGGCATCTTCTCTGGAAATACCGGCCTCTACCATGGCCGCGTAGGCGGTATGGGACTGCCTGACACTGCTCTCGAAGATATCGAGGGCAGTCGGATCGGAAATAATCGAGGGGGGGATCACAACTTCGGGTTCCTTCATGTCCACGTAACGCTGGCTCTGCTGGGAGTAACTTGCCATCCTGTGTCTGACAAGCTGATGGGTACAAACCCGGCTCACGCCTTCTATTGCAAAGGTGAAAACGGCATGTTCGAAAGGCGAGAAATGCCCCGACCCCCGGAGATGTCCGATGAACCGGGAAATATCCTCGCCTCTCATTTTTTCCAGAAGATCTCCGGCCGAAGCGTCGCTGTAGCAGAGCCTGGCTGCAGCAGCAACGGTCATGTCCGGTTCAGGGGTGCTGGCTACAAGCAAAACGCTAATCGGCATGTTTTTATCGGGCAGCAGGAATCAACCCTTCTGCTCTTCCTCCGCCGGAGCGCCAAAACGAGTCCCGGCATATTTTTTCTGGAACTTTTCGACCCTTCCTGCCTCGCTTACCCTTGTACCTCTCTTGCCGGTGTAAACCGGGTGACAGGCGGAACAGACAGCCACCTTGATCTCCTCGACGGTGGATCTCGTCTCGAAAGAGTTTCCACAGGCACAGGAAACCTTACACTTGCCGTATTCCGGATGTATATCCTTTTTCAATTCAGGGCACCTCCATAGGGGTTCTTTGGTTGATCTCACAAGGAAGAAATATAGCACAGGGAGGGAGAAAAATAAAGGAACCTCCCACAATATCCACCTGTGACCGCCTGGCGGATTCAGATATGCATAACTCCAAGTCCACATCGCTCATGGTGAGCGACTGCGTGGTAGGCAGTATCGCCGACCACAGCCACTGCTATCCAGGTCCTGTTACGGACGATACCGATCTTTACGCCGATACTTGCCTCCAGCATCCCGATGGACATGAAGCCGTTCATCGCCTCAAAGGCAGCATGCATAAGTCCGTGCATCTCACTTGAGGTCTTTCTGACTATTTCGCCGTTGAGAGCCGCCCCTACTACGGCCCGGGTTATCTTCTGGGGCAGTTCACCGGCCAGGCCACCGACCTCGGTCGCTACTGCCTTCCATCCGAAATCCACTATCTGGTCCTTGAGGTGTTTTTCCTCCCCTGGACCCGTCGTCGAAGCAAGAAGAAGCGCAGAACGTCCGATCTGGCTGTCGTCGGAGAGAGTAATGCTGACCTGGAGGTTCATTTTGCTCTTCATGTCCTTTTCATCCGGATTAAAGCGCTCTGCCACAGGGGGGGCCTCCTCCAACCTGTCCCGGGATATCTCAGCCCCGCTCTTTTTTTCGCTTCCGAGAAAGTCCTTCAGCCTCATTTCTATATTATCACCCTTGCCTTTCCGGCAGATACCCTTTGCCAAATGTTTTATCCTGATTATAGTATATACTATCGGGGCAAGGATTGTACTGACAAAAGGACACAATATAAACCCCTTATAGTCTTTAATAGACTCCGAAACTTGAATTGAGACCTGTTTGCCAGTACAATATTGTTTGTTCTTTGTGAACGGATTCACCGCAAGCATGGGCTACAGGGAGGTGGTGCCCGGGTTTTTCGCGTTCCAGATATCGGCGTACCATTCCTAATATCTCGAGTACAGAAGAGGAGGCGGTAGTTTCATGAAAAAGATTTTTGCGCTCGCCCTGGTTATGGTAATGGCTCTTGCGGCTGGTGCCTCGGCACAGACTTTCGTTTCGCTTGCAACAGGCGGTACAGGCGGAACCTACTATCCGGTAGGCGGCGGAATCGCGGATGTGGTCAGCAAGAACCTTCCCGACATCCAGATGACCGCTGAGACAGGAAACGCTTCGCAGGCTAACCTCAATCTGATCGGCACCAACCAGATCGAGATGGGCCTCGTCCAGAACGATGTCGCTGCATTTGCCTACGAGGGCAAGTTCATGTTCAAGGAACCCTACAAGAACGTGCGCGCCATCGCTTCTCTCTATCCGGAAACCGTGCAGGCAATCGCCATGAAGAAATCCGGCGTAAACTCCATGCGCGACCTCCCGGGCAAGAGGGTCTCCGTTGGAGCACCAGGTTCGGGAGTACAGGTTGACGTATCCCTCATCTTCAAGGTCCTCGGTTACAAATATTCCGATGTCAACGCCGATTTCCTTGATTTCAACAACACCACCCAGAGGATGAAAGACGGCCAGCTTGATGTCGGATTCGTCGTTGCGGGTTTCCCGACAGCTTCCATAATGGACCTGGCTACAATGCATGACATCACCCTCATCGAGTTCGATGACAAGCTCATCGAGGAGCTCAGTGCCCAGTTCCCCTTCTTCGTAAAGGACATTGTTCCCGCAGGGACCTACAGGGGAATCGACAAGGACATCCAGACTGTAGCAGTACAGGCCATGTGGGTATGCGACGGGAATCTCTCTGATGACGTCGTCTACAAGATCACAAAGGCCTTCTGGGAGAATATCGAAGACGTTCACAAGGTTCATGCCAAAGCCAAGATGATCACTCTTGACACTGCCCTCAACGGTATTTCCGTCCCCGTTCACCCCGGCGCTGCAAAGTACTACGCCGAGGTCGGCATGACAGTTCCCGAGATCAAGTAGGATAATCGACAATAGAGGGGGAGCCATTCGGCTCCCCCTAAAGATCCGGCAAAAGAAGAAAATAAAAGCGGCGCCCTCAAGGGTGCCGCTTTTTTCTTCAGTGTTTGGAAGTAGTCAGTCTGCTAGATCTTCTGGACGTTTGCTGCCTGAGGGCCCTTGGATCCTTCGGTGATCTCGAAGGATACTGCCTGGCCTTCGGCAAGGCTTTTAAAGCCGTCGCCCTCGATAGCGCTGAAATGGACGAAAACATCCTTGCCATCGTCGGTGGTGATGAAACCATACCCCTTAGCGTCGTTGAACCATTTCACTGTACCCTGTGTTGTCAAAATCCTGCCTCCCATTTCTTCTGTTACCAGAAAGTGATTGTCGACGGCTCTGGCCGCCGTTAGTGAACAATACGTTATCTCCCGGTTTTTGTCAAGGCGACATGTCGCCAGCCTGACGCCAGCCATGGCTCGACCGCAAGGATTGAAAACCATGAATCACCTGGAATATAGATACCTTATCCCTTCAAAAATTTTCGGGGGAGTTCTGGTCGATAGTTTTACAGAATTGCCGCCAAGGTCAAGGCTGTCTATGTTAAGCGGAAACACAAAATCCTCCAGGTCGACCACTGGCTGCAGATCCCTGACGGCCTGCTCCACGATCGAGGTCTTTTCGGCATTGTTCACGAAAAGGGAGTAATCCTTGAGCCACACCTTTTTTGACCTTACCTCCAGCCCCGTGGAGAGCTCCACAAGAATCTTCAGACTGATGCTACCCCTGACAACGTAATAACCACGCGCAAAGATTCCTCCCGGCCTTATCTCTACGCGGACGTTCTGCCAGTTCTCGTCGATCTGATCCTTGAGAGCCGCGTTGATATCACTTTCAAGGACACTGGCAGTGAAATTTCCAGAAAGGATCTCCTCCACCCTGATGGATTCGGCATCCACCCACTCAGATACGGGGTTGAATTTGCTGAAACTTGTCTCCAGTGCCATCTCTTCCAGCCTGAACGCTCCAAAACGGGCTCCCTTTACCCTGACGTACATGTGGCGCACGCTTCCATCGTCGCGAGGTTCCTCATCCAGGGCCATCTCCATTGAATCCGGATCCAGTCTTTCTATCAGGGCGGCAAAAAGCCTTTCCCCGGAAGTAGTCCATTCGACCTCTCCCTTGAATTCCTTCGGCGCCTCGGCATACACAGGCATAGCAATGAAAAGGATTGCAAGAAAAACCGCGGTCGCGAACCTTGATGATCTCAATTCATGCACCTCCATACCAGTTTGGGGATCTATTGTTTTGCCCTGTCAATTGTTTCGGCCATTTCACGAAGCGCCGTATCCAGGCTCTGTGCGAAAAGCTCCAATTGCCCCCTGAGGGCCGTTCTCGAAGTGATATTGAAGTGAATGCTTCCTGGAAAAGTGAGATACCGGACCCCGAGACCTTCATCATCCACAGTCCCGAACCCTGCAAGGTACATTCCGTCTACCGCAGAGGTGCTGGTGGATAGCAGGGTCCTGGTCAGGGTTTTAAGCCCCCGGTCGCTGAAAAATTCAGGTTCTCCCTGCAAGCCGAGATCTTTTCCCATGGTTTCGTAGATTCGCCTGAGACCGAGAAGGTGCCTTTCGACCCCCTTGCCGGCCTTGGATTCCTTCATCCTGGAGACATGCTTCTCGGCGGCAGCCCTTATCGCCACCGCTTTTTCAGAATCCGTTGCTGATGGGTCCCTCATGACCCTTGTAAAAATTACCGATTCCTCAGATACAGACCTTACGGCCTCTGTCCTGCCGTGGAGGAACTGCCTTGTCATTACAGCCTCGTAGGTACTCCTGGGAACTCCCCAGACGTCTTGCTGTGCGAGCTGCATCGCCATCTGGACAAAAGCATCTGGAGCCACAGAAAGACCCTTTATCCTTTCTTTCCCAAAGGATCCAAATATCAGGACCTCCGTTTCAGTATCGCTTTTCATCCTGTCGAAACCCGTGGCGGCTGACTCGATGATGGACGCCATGTCGTCATCGATATCAAAAACCAGATCTCTCCAGGAACATTTCCCATTTTTTATCGAGCCTTCACCATTCCAGGGATCGTCATTTCCCACAAAAGACGCGAAGCGGACCATTATTGATCCATCTGTGGCCGTATGCTCCATATTAATCGCGCTGGTTCCGTCAGGACAGACGATAAACTGCATACCCTTGTCGAACCATCTTGAGCGTCCATCCCCGGTGAGCATGGTCTTCGAGAGCTGTTTTATCCCTTCGGGCTGCCTTTGCTCAAGGCAAAGAATAAACAATGCCCTCTCGATAGTATCAAGGATCTTCCTGTTGTCGGAAATGATCGACAGGTTCGCCCTGGCCTCGGCCCAGTCATCCCTGGGAAGGGTCGTAAGTACGCCTGCGGGTGAGGTGGCCTCGCCTTCCAGGTCCATTATTTCCTGAATGGCGCTCTCGACAGCCACGACATCAAAAAAGTTGCCCTCATGGTCTATCACATCGACAGAAAAAAATCTTCCACCGCTGATGACCACAATATGTCTCTCGTAAGGTTCCGTGGGATCATGGGAAATAACCGGATTGCGTATCCGGTCCATGCCTTTTTCCGGTATCCTGGCGGACGAGAACATTTTTTTGTACTGGATCATGCATATCGGACGCCCCTTCTCGGTATCCGGCGGCAACTGCCCTGTATCCACAAGTTTTTTGAATCTCAGTGCAGAGACGACGAGCCCGGCCGCGTGTCCCGCCAGGGTAAGGTCCTTCGGGGATGCCGATCGCGGAGAGAACATGTAGAAAATGTTACTGTAAAAGGGCAAAGATGCCCTGCCCGACAGGTACATCCACTCCCAGAAGGATTCCAGCCAGTTGGCCACATCCTTTCTGGCGGCAAATTCTTTCAGCGCCTTTTGAAGGATCGGCCCTGGACCGCTTTCGGAAGCAAACTCCCTTGCGGACCTGCCTGTCCTTTCCAGTGTATCGGGATCCAGAAGGGGGGAGGCCCACTCCAGGAGTCGTTCGATGGTCTCTTCCAGGTCCGGCACTGGAAGCGCAGGCAACGACGCCTGGCTGGAAAAAGTACCCGATCGTCCTTTCGTAGAATCGCCCATCAATAATTCCTCCAATCCTGAAAAACCGGTCACTGCTACATTTGACCCACGTAGGGGGTCCTCCTGAGCGCTGAATGCACATGATTGATCATCGTGATGAAGTCGAACACAGGTAGATCAACGGCTTCCTGAACTGCCGCCGCATAGGGAGGGAGATCGCTGCATTCCAGAAGCACCGCCCCGACCTCCGGGTTTTCACTTACCATCCTCCTGGCCACATCGGTAACCTCTATTCGGATAAGGTCAGAATCGAGAGTCCCCTTCTCTTCGAGTATGGAGGTTCGGAACTCTTCCTGGTCCTCCATCCCGTAAATGGCCAGGGGCATCTCGGAGGTTATCCCTACCGACTCGAAATGCTCTTCTGTGAGGCAACTTCTGTTTGCCGTTATTATCCCGACCTTGCGGCCCGGAGCAAGGGTCCTGAATATGAAAGGAACCTGCAGCAGGCTGGAGAGGAACACTGGAATATTTACGGATCTGGCGACCTGCCTCTGGAAAAGGGCCATGAAACCGCATGCACCGGTGACGGCCCTTACCCCTTCAGCCTCGAGATCTTGGGCTGCCTCTATAAAAGGCTCCAGAAGAGAAGGATCTCTCTCGTTTAGAAGCCTCTCTATGGAGGCTCCCCTTACTTCCCTGTACCGTACAGGGAAGTTGTAGGTTGTCGCATTTCCGACGTTTCCTGGAACGCAGGGGTAACAGGCATCGAGAATGAGAATGCCTATTGATTCACCATCCCATGAACGTGTTCTGCTTCTTACATGATAAACGGTCATTGTGCACTCTCCCTGTCATTATGATTTTTTGCGATTATTGAGCCTTGCCGGTTTCAGGTTTTACGAGAACCGTAGTTTCCGGCCTGATAACATGGCCGGGAGGAAAACCGGGAAACCAGGAAAACCGTTCCACTCTCCTGGGAGTAGCTCCGGGGTAAACCACCAGGACCCAGCAGTCACCTTTTTCGTCAACCATGTGTGAAGCTCCCAGCAGCGGAGGGCCCGGGGGATTGATCCTTCGGAACCACCCTCCGAAGTGATTCTCCCATTCGCCCCATGAAAAGGAGGGGTTCCTTTCCCATGCGGTTTCTTCCTTTCCTTTTGAGGAAAGCCCCCTTTTCTCGGGGGTGTCCTGCCAGGGGTACCAGCCGGGAGGTTCGCACGGCGCCGGAACGCCTTCCGTGCCATCCTCGAGGAAATACCACTCTCCCTTTACATCGCAGAAAAACCTTGGGCCAGAACTTTCCTGACCTCCGACGGCTTCCCTCATCCATACTTCGCCGGGAAGGAACCAGGCACCCCATAAGGGGGGATCCAAATTCTGCTGATCTGGTCCATCGGGCAGGGTCCCGCTTTCGAGCCATTCGCCGGAAGCCTCAACACAGGCTGCGTCAGCAAGAAGTACAAACAACAATAACGACAGCAACATGACCCTTTTCATCCATTTCCACCTCCATTAGTTGCCTGGTCACAAGACACATCCCTTACTTGAGATCAGGGACTGGAACTTTGCCTGTTCAACACGTTTCAAAATTTATCCCTTGACGCGTTCATAATATACCAGATACTAAAAGGACCCGGAAAAAGGTCTCGAAATTCAACCCGACCCCGAAAACCCTTCAGTGTATACGCACCCAGGGGCCAATACTCCCGGAAGACAAAAAAGAAGGGTTCCCGGCCAGCAGAAAGCCAGAAACCCTTGCTATTACTGATTTGGCGTGCCCGTATGGTTATGTGAGGCGAACCCCGTCAGGATTCCCCTGGTAATTGGCTTTTAACCCGCAAAGTTTTCAAGGTGCAAACAATTCAAGCGATCATATCGTTGAGGTCAACGATATGATCACTTCTTCCAGGGCTTTGTCTTGCCAAGCCAGACGATGAGCGCAAAACAACCTGCCGCAAGTAAGCCAGCCACCCAATCAGGCATGAAAACACCTCCTTTCAATTAATTCGACACCGCGACCCCAGTCAGAACTCCACCAAGGAACCCCCACCCGCCCCATTTGAGCTTGTCGGAAAACGAAGCCCTCAAAAGGGCAGCTTCCAGATCGCGGGAAGCCTGGCGCTCCTGCTCAAGCAGATCCTGAACTATCTGGATTTGGAGCCTCAGTTCGTTGGTCGCCAGGCGCTCTGATTCCAAAGCAGTCTGGAGAACTGCGGTCTTTTCCTCCAGGCGCTCGATCAGTATCTCCCGCTCCCGGAAAACGGGAGTGGGCATAGACACAGTCAGCCCGTCGGAGGAAAGCCTAATCGGCCCGTCCGCCGATGCGGGCATTGGCGCGATCGATAAGCTCAGAAGTAGGCACAGAATCAAAATCTTTTTCTTCAACCTTCCTCACCTCCTCGTCATGCTTCGCTCTCAGTTGGTCGATTTCCTGTTCCTTTTTCCGAACTTCCGAAAATGCCTGATTTACGAGCTCCTCTGATTTTTCCTTTTTCGCCATAAACCCAGTAACCCCGCCGAGTCCGACCATCACGGCGTCTTTGAAAGTTTCACGTCCGAAATACACCAGAAAAACGATCATCACAAGAACGCCGAAAGCAAGAACATGACTCGCATCAACGTTTTCGCAGAACCAGTCTTTCACTCAAAACACCCCCTACAGGGAGAGATATAAAAAGACGGCAACAACTCCGGCCGCCATACCGAGGATCCATCCAGTCACAAGACCTTTCAGAAAAAAGACACTCACCCAATCACCCCTTCCATAACAGCAAAAAGGTTCCCACGGTCGCCAGAGATGCCAATATCCCCGTCACCGCCGCCGCCGCCAGGATCATCCTCCACCGGGAATCACGCTCCGCCTGGTAGATCACCGCTATGGATTCACAGGACCGGATCCGCCCCTCGTGATCGTCCAGGCGCTTCAGAATTTCATTGAACGAGGACATCTGACCCTGGAAAAACGACAGATCTTTCCGGATCGCGTCCAGAATGGAAAATATTCGATCGGCAGTACCGCTTTTAAGATCTTCGGGCATCAGGCCGCCTCCCGTTCCATTCGGAGATGCCGTCAGCTATCGCGCCAGCGGCAATATCAAGAAACCCTTCTGTAACGATCATCGCCTCATCTAACGGGTTGGTGACAAATCCCAGCTCCACTAGCAGTGCAGGCATGGGGGTATGCACCAGGACGTAAAACCCGGCTTCCTTGTCAGGATCACCGTCGGAATAATCCGTTCGAACATGGGCATCGGATCCAAAATCTTTGATCCATTGCTTGTAAATGGAAGTAGCAATCTTGTCTGACTCTGTCGCCCCGGGAGACGTCCATATTTCAGCCCCGTGCGCCTGTGGATTCGTTGACCCGTTAGCGTGCAGAGAGATAAAAACATCTGCCTTCACGTCGATCGCAGATTGAACACGATCTTTGAGCGAGATAAAAACATCGCGCCCCCGCGTGGCAAAAGCCTGGAATCCTCGTTCCTCACATGCCCTCAAAAGAGCTCTTGCTGCTGCGAGATTTATGTCTTTTTCCCGGGTCCCGGTAGCAGAAACCGCCCCCGGATCATGTCCACCATGTCCTGGATCGATACAGACCCTCATCAGCATCACCTCCCAATACAAAAGCCGGCCACGAATGACCGGCTCTCATGGAATTAATATCTGCGATCTACAGCATTAACTACCTGGTCACCGCATACGGATTGGAGATCTGCCTGTTGCTCTTGTATTCAACCAGCGTCTTCCCGGTCCCGAGCCGCGCAAGATCCATCGCTACAAAGGTCAGCCGCTCGACGGCAGCCTGTTTCTGCTTTCCGGAAAGTGCATCATTCTCCAGAACCGCACGCCGCGTCGCCCAGATATCGGAGAGCTCGCCGTTGATCTTCTTCATCAACAGGTACTTCAGGGGATTGAAGCCAACCTGAGGCTTACCGGAAGCCTTCCTGGTCTTGTAAAGACTGTCCTGCCGCGCATACTCGGTGTAGAAATCCTCTATGCTCTGGGGATTGCGGTACGGCTGCCTCGAAAACGCCTTATGCAGCGTTCCCCCGGGATCCTTGACCAGGTCCTCGAAATTCCATTCCCTGGGACGTTCTCCCCTTCCACCCGCCTGCTGGACAATGAAATCTATCAGCTGCGTAGCATACCGCCCTACCTTGGATGTGTACCCATAAATAGTATTGTCGATCTTCCGCGGAGATAAGCCCGTCTGACGGCCCACCCACTTGGCCACCTCGCTGGTCTCTGGGCCGAACTGGTACTCCGGCAACAATCCCTGTTCCCGCATCGGGACAACGGGGCTGTCGCGGAAAAAGTTGTAATTAGTCCGCCATTCGATGATCGGGCCGAACATCGTAGGCATCCAGCCTGGACCGAGGGAGCCGAGAAAGCTTTCAGAAAACTGCCTGAACGCCCTGGGATTATCATTCGCAAGCCTTTCCAGCAATCGCTCTGGAATGGAACCGAATATCTGTCCCATCTCAAACGGCTTGATCGTCCTGTATATCCGGTCGCCGATCATAATGTGCCACCAGCGGTCCTTTTCCGTTTGCGGCAGCTCCTGGTACCAGGGCTCATCATGATTTTTCAGCCACAGCAGCACCGAGGGCAGAGTGATCCACGTAACCCCGCGGGCAAACGTCCTTGCCGGATGTCTGACGGCCATATCCTTGAGCTTCTTTCCACCCTGTAGCGCAGCATTGAAAAAAGCTACAACCTTGTTCGGAGCCCGCGTACTTTCTCCAAAACGGCTGAAATCTACCGAAAGATCCCTGGCGGACTGAGACGCCTCCTCCGTACTGTATATCCTGAAGTCCCGCCCGAACTCATGGAGCAGCGCATCCCTTAATGAGGGATCCCCGCGCATCGAGGCATATTCCGCCATTCTCGGAGCCTGCTCCATAAGATCATTGGCTCTACCTATCCAGCGCAGGGGATTGTACTTCTTTCGGCCCTCCGCCTCCTGTCCCTCCGCAAACATTTTATGGACATCCTGCGAAACGCTTTTCTTGTCCTGGGCGATGAAATGCCCGCCGAGCGCACCCTCCCGCAGGGCCTCCCTGTAAAGATCCGAATCCTGCAGGATGTGCTTCAGCCCCTTGTAATGGATCTCAAGCGGCAGCAACCCAGTCTCGGAGCTGATGACGCCGGTAAACATATCCCTCACCGGATTAAGAACCAGAAACGCCGGATTATGCTGCACAGCGGTGGATCTGAGAGTCCTTGAAAAAGGAGTCATGATCTGAAGCAAAAGATTATTTTTCCCAGGAGCCTCTTCCAGCACATTGAAAACATCCGGAAGCACCTTCAGATACCGGCGCTTGCCCTTATCCCAGACGGTAACAATACCTTCCATACGTCGGGCCTTCACAGGATTTGTCTCCTCAGTCAATACCTCTTCCATTCCCGGCGCGGACGCCATCTCCAGCAGATCTTTCGCAACCTGGTTCTCGCGGACCATCCGGTTGATCGCAGCCGTGTTCTTCAGGATACTCTCCAGCGGATCATGTATGACCTCTTCGGTACCTTCCATCACCTGCAAAGCGGCCCTGTCGTTCGCTATCTTTCCGGGCTCGCGATTGAACGACTCAAGAAAATCGGCTCCCCCGTCCAGGAAGAACGGCGAATAATTTGGCCACTTGGTCACGAGGGTCTGATATCCGGAATAACTCAGCTGCCCCGACTCCACCAGCTTCCAGAGCAGCTTCTTCTGGTACCCCACAAGTTCCTGCTGTATCTTCTTTAACTTCGGATTGGCGTTCTCTATCTCCATAAGCGCGTCCCCGGCAGAAACCTTCATTGGGATCCCCAGGTTGCGCTGGTCCAGGGAGCGGTAGGCCACCAGAAGCCGCGAAAGCGCGTCGTGTTCGGTCTCGGAAAGTTGCCCGAGAATGGCCTTGAGCCCCTTCACGTCCTCCGCGATCGCTCCATGCACGTTGCGACGCTGCCCAAGATGCAGATAGGGGTTTTTCGTAGGATCCATCTTCTCGCCGGAGGCTTTCTCGTACTGCCTGACAAGCCTCTCGACCGGGGCTTCCCTGTCGAAAACGTGGGTATAGACCTTACGCCCAACGTCGCCGACCATCTGTGGCAGCGAACGTCCATCGCGCCACTTATACCCGTAGGAGATCTTCTCGTCGATGTTTTTAGAGGCCGTGGACGGATCGCCGGCCATGATCCGGTGAAGATCCCGCGGAGTCTCGATTGGAAGCCCACGCTCCTGAAGGACCTTTGCCATATCGGCGAACCGAAGGCCAGCTTTCCCCTGCCGCCAAAGCCCCGGATACTCTTCCGAAGAGAATTGCCGCACCAGGGGCCCCATGTAATCCTGCCCGTAGACATCCATCATGGAATCCCAGTTCAGCCCGCCAGCGTCCTTGATGGCCTGTCCAAGAGTGTTCTTGTCCACCCCGCCGGCATTGACACCGCTCTGCTGTAGTGCTACAGTTTCATTGACCGGTCGGTGGAGCTCGGGCTCGGGCCGTGAAACCGATGGTCGGTCAGGTGTGCGGGGAGCCCCCGACAGCACGCCCTTTTTTATGTCTTCCCGCAGATAAACCCAGCCCTCCATCAGCTTGTTGAACTGTACAAGAGCCCTCGTCTTGTTTTTTCGGTTGTCTTTATAGAAATATGACGTAACCATTCTGGCCTGTTTGGCCCGACCATCTTTATCAACATCTGTAATTATCTGGTGAAGCGTATTCCTAGAATCATCCCGGAAAACAGCACCATAGACCCTCTTGCCATTCTCTTGCATTGCAATAACATCCGGATTGGAAATGGTCTCTTCAACAAGAAACAATGCTTTAGCCCTCTCGGCTTGCGGTTTGCTGTTTTTCTCCTTGCCTGAAACCAGGTGTCTGGCGTATTCGATTTCATCTTCCCCTGGTCCAGGTGCAAAATAAACCCGCATGCCAGTAGGATCCTCGATCATCTTGTTTGAAAGCTGAAGAGCCCTGTATCGCCCATAAGCAAGAATTTTCAAATCTGAATCCAGGGCCTCTCGATCTGGCATATTCTTATTCGGCATGGGTCTGAACGCCGCAACGTCGATCTCGACGCCATGTTCTCCCACACCTTTTCTCGGCCACTTCACATCCGCCCCGCCGCCGGAATCTACGTCCACATCCGTTTCAAGGCTCGTATCGGATCCGGACATTCCGCTGCGAGACGCGGGATCCACCACCGCAGCCCCGCCGCCCATGATAAGGGATGAAGGAATGGCCACAGCTCCCTCGTAAAGAGCCTGCTTCGGGTCTACCTTCCCGTCCGTGAAATACTGCGAAATAACGCTCTGTCCCGCTTCCTGGGCCGACTGCCCCAATGTCGTACCTGCTATGCGGGCAATCTTGCCGCCCCTTCCAAGGGCTCCGAACAGCGGGAGATTCGTCAAGGCATCCGCGGGAAGTTCCGCTGCAAAGGCCTTCCATGCCTGTCTGTAAGCCTTCTGCCGGTCTCCCGTCTTCGCCTCCACATCCTTGAAGACCCCCGCCGCATTGTTCAAAGCCTCGAAACCTCCGGAAAACCCCGCGCCCGCGATCCGCGCCGCCAGGGGGGAGGCCTTCGCAAGAGCCGAAACGCCCTTCGCCGCGGCCAACCCGGGAAGAAGATAAAACATCATCGACCCAAGTCCACGGGCGGCGTCATCCATAAAATTAGGATCTTCCGGCCCAGACTTTGCAATGACGGCATCAAGCTGATCCGAATACTCCCGCATCTTCCCGCTGTCAAAAAGCCAGTCCCCCACACGGATAAGCCCCGAGGCTGCCTGTGCGAACCCGCGGGGGATTTACCCTATACGCTGCTCATAACGCTCCACCCCCGTCGATTCTGGAGTATGCCCCAGGGGTGATCCTCCGCCCAAAGGAGCCGATCACGGTAGTAAGAACCCTGTCAGGAGCTCTGAAGGCTATTCACAACAACAAGGCCTTCGATCTGCTTCCGGCTCCGGAAAGGACCGCACAAAAACCGACTTCAAAAAACGGAGAGGCAATAGCTGCTGTGCCAGGAAAATCTTCCATCCCTGCTTCAAACCATCCTTGGAGGCAGTATCCGAACCCGATCAGGATACAAGAAACCGAAAACAACAAGATTTTGAACAAAATTAAAGTCGTTTCCTGCAAATAAATACCGATTATTCATGCTTTAGGGGTGACATTTTCACTGTCCCATTTTTGCGCTTTAGGGATGACGTTTTCATTGTCCATTGACAGTCCACCCCACCGGCATTGACACCGCTCTGCTGTAGTGCTACAGTTTCATTGACCGGCCGGGGGAGTCCGGGCTCGGACTGTGAAACCGGTAGTCGGTCTGGTGTGCGGGGAGCCCCCGACAGCACGCCCTTTTTTATGCTTTCACGCAGGTAGACCCAACTCTCCATCAATTTGTTAAACTGCCCAAGAGCACTTGTCTTGTTTTTCCGGTTGTCCTTGTAGAAATAGGACGTAACCATCCTCGCCCGTCCGTCTTTTCCGACTTCTGCCACAATCTGATGAAGCGCATTGACAGCCTCGTCTCTGAACACGGCTCCGTAAAGTCTTCTGCCGTTGTCCTGGGATGCAATGACCGGAACATCAGCGACCGGAAAAAGCGGAAAACGCCACCTGTACTACGAATGCTCCAACCACCGCAAAGGAGGAGACTGCGAAGGACAGCGTATCTCTGGGGAAAAATTCGACCGGGCAATGCTGGGATTCATGAAGGAGAACCTTTTCAATGACGAAAACATCTCAACAATGGAAAACGCCGTCTGGCAATTCGCGAAAGCCGCCAACGATCACGCGGTAAAAGAAAGGAAAAAACTCACAGCCGAGCTCGGCGTGATCGAGACAAAAATACAGACCCTCATGCACATCCTTGAGACAGAAAAAGCATTCAACCCGGAAGACCTGGCACCGCGGATCCGCGAGCTCCAGTATGCCAAAAAAGAAAAAGGGGCACAGATTGAAACCTTGCGCCCCATCCCTGAAATCGGAAAAGTGAACCGGCCATCCCTCCGGGAATACATGGCCAAAATACTGGAGGATTCTACGCCGGAGCAGCTGATCGTATTTTTCTCCAAATACGACTTTCGGCTCATCATAAACGACCGCGACGTAGTAGCCGAAGCCAACCCGGCCCTGGTGTTCTCCTCAACCAAAAAATGGCGTGCCCGTCGGGATTCGAACCCGAGACCTTCGGCTCCGGAGGCCGACACTCTATCCAGCTGAGCTACGGGCACACATCCGCGGCGCTAAGGGTACAGCGCGCCCCCCGTGGTTGTCAAGTATATCTGTTACTCGGAATCCGAAAATCGTAATTCGTGAATCGTAATTCGTAAATCGTGAATCGAAAAAGCGGGAGACAGGAGACCGAGAAACCGCAAATCGTGAATCGTAAATCGTGAATCGTTGGGTCAAAAGCTTGTCATTCTGAGCGGAGCGAAGAATCTGGGTCAAGTCCAGATCCTTCATCCGCAAAAAGCGCGGATTCAGGATGACAGCTAAAAGGCAAAACCCAAATCTTTCTCACCGCAGAGAGGTCACAGATAGTTCATAATTTTTGGTCTTGTCCTCGCTCCTACCATTTACTGTTGACCGTTTATGCACTTTGTTTCAGGTCCGTTCACTGTTCACCATTCCTGAGTTCACTTCCTGAAAGAAACTATGGTGACTCCGAAGCCGCCCTCCCCGGCATTGCCAAGCCTCTGATCCACAACATAGGGCAGATTCTCGCAGAGAGAGTGAACAGCCCGTCGGAGAACACCCTCTCCCCTGCCGTGGATCACGGTGACTTCCCCGTAACCGGCCCTGAATGCCCTGTCAAGGTAAACTTCCACCTCCGGCATGGCCTCGTCCAGCGTCATCCCCCTTACCATTATCGAGGACGGAACCCCCCTCGGAGCCGGGACATGGTTTGACGGGGAAGGGCTCCCGGAATCTTTGGTCTTGCCACCCCTTACTCTTTCAAGATTCTTTACCGGGACATCTATCCTCAGAGGTCCGGCAGCCACTACAGCCTTGTCCCCTGCGACAGATTCCAGAACTCCCCTTGCCTCCGTGCCGATGATCCTTACTGTATCCCCGACACTGGGAGCACCCTCTTTGGAGTTTTTTTTAGCAAGGATCGTTTCTTCTCTCCCGGAGATCTTTTTCTTCAATTCGCTGGTTTCCTTTCTGCCCTTCTCGAATTCGCGCCTTGCAGCGGATTCGGCAGCTCCCTCCAGGTTTTTCAGCATTTCCCTGGCGGCCTTTTCTGCATCTTCCAGGATGCCCCTCGCCCTGGAATCAGCGGCCAGAAGGATCGATTCTTCCCGTTTTGCCATGCTATCGGCCTGCTCGCTATAAAGTCTTTCCATTTCCACCAGTTTTCTGCGCTCTTCAGCGGCTTCCCTTGCAGCATTTTCAAGTTCAACCTGTTTATCAAAAAGCTCCGCCATAAGGTTTTCCGCGGATCTGCTCTCTCCGGAAAGGTTCTGCATCGCCTGGTCTATTACGTCTTCGGGCATCCCGAGCCTTCGGGCTATCATTATGGCGTTGCTCTTGCCGGGAACCCCCATCAGCAGTCTGTAGGTCGGGGAAAAGGTCACAGGATCGAACTCCATGCTGGCGGATTCGACCCCCTTCGAAGTGACTGCATATTTTTTGATAGGGTTGTGATGTGTCGTCGCAAGAACAAGACATCTTTTTTCCCTGAGCTTTTCGAGAATGGCCACACCAAGAGCGGCACCCTCCTGCGGATCTGTCCCGGCCCCGAGTTCATCAAGAAACAAAAGGCTGTCTTTTCCACTCTGTTCGATCATCATAACGATGCGGCTGACGTGAGAACTGAAAGTTGAGAGGCTCTGCTCTATCCCCTGTTCGTCCCCGATGTCAGCGGCCATAAAATCCACCCATCCAGCGACGGAACCCTCCGCAGCTGGGACAGGAAGACCCGATAGAGCTAGAAAAACCGCTATCGCCACGGTCTTCAGAACAACGGTCTTCCCCCCGGTGTTGGGACCCGTGATCACAAGTTGTCGGAAGCGGTCACCGCAGTGAATGGTTATGGGAACACAATTCGAGGCTATCAGGGGGTTTTTCAACTCCCGGAAATAAAAACCCGGTTTTTCCCGTATCTCGGGCAGGGACCATCCCGATTCATCAAGGATGATCGAACATGCATAAAGAATATCAATGAATGCAACCGCTTTCTGGGCATCCAGAATGGCACTTTTCTTCTCCAGGATCATGGCCGTAAGATCTGAGAGGATCTTCCTTTCCTCTTCCTTTTCCTCGCCCCTGAGGATCTCTGCCCTGTTGTTGAGTGTCACAACTTCCCGGGGCTCCATGTAGACCCCTTTTCCTGAGCCGGAACGGTCCAGGACTATCCCGTCAAAACGGCTCGAGTCCTCCGACCTTACAAGCAACGCAAGCCTGCCCTTCCTGAGGTGAACCACCCTGTCCTGAAGGTACGATCCAAACTGCTGCTGACCTCCAATGTCCATGCACCTCGACCTGGCACGAGAAAGAGTATCTCTCAGTTCTCCCCGCACTTTTGAAAGTTTCGGTGAGGCCTGATCATAAAGTTCTCCGTCATCGGCGATCACCTGAAGGGCAGAAAGTTCTTTGGACATGTCGCGAATCCCCTCCGCAAGACCCTCAATACCCGGAATTTCATCTTTGGCCTCGTTTGCAGCCAGGCGGATTTTAGTTGCCAGACCGATCAGGGTCCTGAAACGGAGAAGTTCTTCTCCCGTCAGGTATGAACTCTGTTTCGCGGTTTCCAGGAATGGCGACACCGGGCGAAGAGATCCGTCCCAGGGGAAATCTCCTTTTTTCGCTACATATCTCATATAGGCTCTGAGAAGGGACTGTCTGTGGATTGCCTGTTTCTGGGTATGGGACGGGTAAATGGACAAAAAGGCCTGCTGGCCATTTTCGGACCGGGTTTTTCTGGCAAGTCTTTCGAGTACCGCCGGTATCTCAACCAGTTGGGGGGTCTTTGGTTCTGTTTTCAATTTGTGCTGTTACCGTCCTTGCCGTTGCCGGTTTCTGATGGAGCACCACTCCAGGGAAGAGCATCGGGCTCCAGTAGATGCACCCCGGAAAGGCTTTTCCGGATCATGGGCCAACTGCGGTGGGCTACAGTCATAGAATAACTCTCGTTCATCCAGTAAGGTGAAATTACCGGGGAGAAGTACATCACCCCGGCATAGACGATAATGAGCAACGCGTAGGTCTTGACTGCGCCGGCCACGATACCCATCCCCCTGTCCACCCCGGAAAGGTTCGTGAATTTAAGAAATGCCCTGATAACCCTTCCCGCAAAAACTCCAAGAACAAGGACAGTTACGTAGACCGCAACTATGGAAGCCGTCTGGATCGCAGCAGGGCTCATCGGGATGAAGGGAGTAACCATTTTTGAAACCTGTGGAGACATCTTCCACGCCAGGATGAACCCCCCTATGGTGGTGACCAGGGATATTGCCTCGCCCGAAAGGCCGCGCAAGCCTCCTCTGATGCAGAAGGTTACAAGGATCAGGAGAAAAAGCAGGTCCACCCCGCCCGAAAGGGTCACGAACCATCACTCTCCCCTGATATTTTCCTTAGCCGGTTCTCGGCATTTTCTATTGAATAGGCCAGCTTGAAACACGCAAGTAGAAGCCGGTCCTCCTGGTCGATGGAAATATCGACCCCGGAAAGGCTGTCCCTTGCTATCCTGGCTACACGCTCGAAACGCTTTTCGTCAAGCAGGGTCAATATGGAGTAACTCTTCTTGCCCAGGGTCACATACACCCTGCGCGGTTCGTCAGTCAATCCCGGGCCCCCTCTCCGTTCAGAACCTGTCCGTCAGTTCGCCTTGCCGGGGCGAATCCTCGCTCCCATCGTCTTCATTTGGCACCATTTCTCCATCCGTCCGGAGCGCCTCCTGGAAAGCGTCGACACCATCCCCGGAAAAGCCGAAAGACGACCTGGCCTTTTCAAGAATAGCCTCCAGCCTTCTCTCCAACGCTGCTCTTTCCTCCACGAGCGAGGCGAGTTCCTTTTCTCTTTCTTCCAGAACTTCTCTGACTACATCCAGTTCTTCGGCCATCTGGCTCTTTTCTTCCCGGAGGGTCTGGATGGTGGATGAAACCCCGTCAATCAGTCTTTCAAGATTTTCCATGTGTTCGAACATCATAACACCTCCAGTCAACCATTATCGCAGGACAATACCCTTTTCTTTCAGAAGCGTCCGGAGCCGCTCATGTATCAAATCGACCTCTTCATCTCTGAGGGTCCTGTCAGGATCCCTGTATGCCAGCGAAAAGGCAAGGCTGCGGTAACCGTCAGGAATACCCTTCCCGCTGTAGACGTCAAAAAGCCAAGCCTTTTCCAGAAGGGGATCGGCCAGGTTCCTGAGGAGTTCAAGGACATCAGCCGAATACTCCCCGTCTTTTACAAGGAGTGAAATATCCCTGTATACGGGAGGGTAGCGGCGGGCCTCTCCAAAGTTGGCCAAACCTCCTTCGATCAGGATGTCCATGTCTATCTCGAAAAGGTAGACAGGACCGGGAATATCCTGTTCAGCCTCGATCTCCGGCTTGAGAGACAGTATGTAACCTGCATCCTTGCCATCAGCAATTACACGGGCAGTTTTTCCTGCATGTCCAAAGGGTTCTTCTCCCCGCACCAGTTCGATCCAGATTCCCCTGCCGGCACAGATAGCCTCCAGGTCTGACGCAACAGAGTGAAAATCCTCAACAGCCTGCGCTCCCCAGGGTGACCTGGTGTCTTTCCCGGGGCAGACGCACCCGCACAGTTTCAGATGCTCCTCAACCTCCTCCCCTTCGGGAAAAAACACGGCCCCGACCTCGAACATTCTTACAGGACCTCTCCAACCGGACCTTATATTCTCCTTCAGGGCCTGGACAAGCCCGGGAGCAAGGGTTGTCCTCAGGACGGAATTATCCAACGTCAGCGGATTAGAGAGAGCAACGGCCCTGGATCTCCTGTCCTCCGGGGGGATCCTGAATTTTTCCGCGAAGTCCGGAGAGATAAAACTGTAGGTTATGACCTCAGCATACCCTCGGCCCATCGCCGTTCCTCTGATGCTTCTTTCGGCCCTCATCCTGTCCGTGATATCTCCGGTAGTATGCATGACAGGAGGAAGAGCCGGGGCGATCCCGTCATAACCCCTTATCCTTGCGACCTCCTCTATCAGGTCCTCCTCGATGGTAATATCAGGCCTCCAGGACGGGACGGTATAGCTCCTTTGCGAGGAAGAACCGCCTTCATCGACAAACCCAAGCCGATCAAGAATAGCGGTCGCCATTTCAAGGTCATCGCTGTTGATTATCTTGTTCAGCAAGGCCGAAGAGAGGCTTGCTTTTCTTCCTGAACCCGAAAGTTTTCCTGAAGATATCCATCCGCCCGGGGAGCCTCCTCCCCATTCGGAGATCATATCCATCACCATGGCCAGAGCCGGCTTGACCTTGAAGGGGTCCACGTTGCGAGAAAATCTGTAAGCCGCCTCGCTAGGAAGCGCCAGTCTTCTCGAGGTGCGACTTACCCTTATGCTGTCAAAGTGTGCGGATTCGAGAAGAACCCTCCCTGTTTCCGGGCCGATCTCGCTTTCGCTTCCTCCCATGACCCCGGCAAGACCTACGGCCTTTCCGCCACTGGTGATAAGAAGATCTGAGCCATCGAGAACCCTTGCCTTCCCATCAAGAGTCTGGAGTATCTCCCCGCTGGATGCCGATCTTACAGTGATCTCACCGCCAGGAAGGCCGGAAGCATCAAAAGCGTGAAGGGGCTGCCCCGTCAGCAGCATGACTATGTTGGTCGCGTCAACAACGTTGGAAACCGGTCTCATCCCTGACAGAAGAAGTCTTATTCTGGTTGATACAGGGGAGGGGGCTATGCGAATGTCGTCAATGGACCCAAGAGCATAGAAAGGACAACCCGGATCCAGGAGCGTAATACCCGAAAAACCCTCCAGTGATTCTGACTCTTCAGGGATAACAGGATCCTTGACCCGTAACACGGCACCGGGAACGACCGCAAAGACTTCCCTTGCCACCCCCATCATGCTCAGGAGATCTCCCCTGTTGGGAGTGATGGATAACTCCAGAACCGTATCATCAAGCCCAAGGGCTTCTCTTGCATCCATTCCCGGGGAATAACCATCTCCCAGCCTGAGTATCCCGAACTCGTCGGAGATCTCCGGCATGCCGATCTCTTCTGCGGAAAGGACCATTCCCTCGCTGGCAACACCTTCAAAATCCCTTGTTCCTATCACGTCACCGCTTGCCAGCACACACCCTGGAGGGCCCCACAGGACTGTATCCCCCTCATGCAGGTTCCTTGCGGCTGTCACGCAGATACCCTTCCTTTCCCCTGCCTCGACCTCGAGGAGAAAAAGTTCCGGCCGGGAAGGATGAACCGATATCCGGGAAACCCTGGAGGTCAGAGCTCCACGAAAGAGCGGAACGGGCGTCGATATTGATTCAACCTCAGACCCCGTATCGGTAAGACGCCTCGCGAGGGCCTCCGTGTCCATGGGGATATCGACCAGTTCTCTGAGCCAGTTCAAGGATACAAGCATTATCTCCTGCCCCCTGTCGATGTGAGGAAAAAAACATCTCCCTCGAAGAACACTCTAAGGTCCTTCAGGCCATATTTAAGCATGGCTATCCTGTCCAGACCCATGCCCCAGGCAAAGCCGTTATAGCGCACCGGATCTATGCCCCCCGCCCTCAGAACGTTGGGGTGGGTCATGCCAAGGCCGGAGATCTCCAGCCAGCCGGTACCCTTGCATATACGGCAGGATGGGTCCTTGCCAGAGCAGGCAACGCATTCGACGTCCATCTCGAGCGATGGCTCAGTGAAAGGGAAATAACTGGCACGGTAGCGCGCGGCGAGGGGACGACCAAATATTCTGTTGACAAAGGCTTCGAGACAGCCCTTCAGGTGGGCGACGGAAATATTTTCGTCAACAAGAAGACCCTCCAGCTGGTGGAACATCGGAGAATGGGTCTGGTCGCTGTCCCTGCGAAAAACCTTGCCAGGTATTACTATTCTGAGAGGAGCCCCCCATTTGCGCATGGACCGGACTTCCACGGGAGACGTATGGGTCCTGAGCAACAATCCGTTCTCGAGGTAGAAGGTGTCCTGCATATCCCTCGCCGGATGGTGGGGAGGTATGTTCAGCCCCTCAAAATTGTGAAAGTCATCTTCAACTTCCGGGCCGTATGCCACCGAGAACCCCATGGAGGCAAAAATGTCTATGGCTTCCTGGGTCACCTGGGCAACCGGGTGGAAAGCACCCCATGGACGCCCCCTCCCCGGAAGAGTAACGTCTATCCACTCCTCCGTCTCCCTGGCGGCCAAATCCTGACCCGCACGTTCTGTTTCCCGGGAGGACAGGTCTTTTTCCATCTCGTCCCTGAGTTCGTTAAGGACTTTCCCGGCCTCGGGACGTTCCTCCGCCGGGAGAGAGCCAAGCCGCTTTAGCAGCGAAGTAAGTTCCCCTTTCTTCCCCAGAAAACGCACTCTTAGAGACTGTATCTCTTCCCTGGTGAAGGCTTTGGAGAGTTCCTCGCGAAATAATAAACGTATCCTGTCGAGATCGTCAGATATTTTGTTCAAGAGTTTCCCCTCCCTGCTCTTTTTCCTTGCATCTGTCTATCCAGCATCCGATATCTTCTTTTTTTCCCGTGACCATCAGAAGGTCATTCTCTTCGAGCACAGTGTCAGCCCTTGGAAGAAAGCGGTCTCCGTTCCTGTTCACCAGGAGAACAACGGCATTGTATTGATGACGGAAATCGAGTTCCTGAAGAGTCTTGCCGAACATCTCCGGCGCTAAACCAACTTCACCAAATATTAGGCCACTGCCAGGTATCTCGGAAAAACGGGAAAGGTGGGGATGGACTATCTGGTCCGCGGTCCGAAGACCGAGATCTCTCTCGGGAAAAACGACCCGCTGCACCCCGACCCGCGCAAGAACCCTTGCGTGAAGGGCGTTCCTGGCACGTGCAACAACGAGAGGGACCTTGAAACCGACAAGGATCGCAGAAGCAAGGACGCTTGCCTCAAGGCTTTCGCCTATGGCCACAACAGCCACATCGCAATCCTTTACACCGATCTTCTCAAGGGCCGCCTCATCGGTTACATCCAGCTGTGCAGTCAGATCTATAGTTTCAGAGAGGGCCTCCACCCTGGAGCGGTTCCTGTCCACCCCTATGACGCTCTGGCCAAGTTCGGCCAGACGCAGACATATCGCCTCACCGAAGCGTCCAAGACCCAGTACGAGACAGGTTCTTGTTTTCTCCGACATCCACATTCCCCCCCTTTTAGCCAACGGGTATGTTTGTATCAGTATATGATACCCTCGCAGTCGGCGCATGGTCTACAAGAGCATACATGAATGTTATTAGCCCGACACGGCCCCAGAACATCAACATTACCAGAACAAGTTTACCCGGAGCTGTGAGATGGGGAGTTATACCGGAAGACAACCCCACGGTCCCAAGGGCTGATATCACCTCGAAAAGAACATCCCTGAGCCCGAAGGGTTCAAATACCAGCAACAACCCCGTCCCGGCAATTATCGTTCCAAGATATACCACAAGGAGTGACAGTGCCCTTTTTATGATTCTTGACGGAATGCGCCTGTTCCAGAGGGTTACTTCCCCCCCACCCCTCAGTTCGCTTGAAGTCACAGACAGAAGAACCCCCAGGGATGTTGTCTTTATTCCACCTCCTGTAGAACCCGGTGAAGCACCGATAATCATCAGGATGCATGTCAGAAGAACCCCGGCAGATGACAGCGATGAAGTATCCAGGGTGTTGAAACCGGCTGTCCTCGGTGTGATCGAGTGAAAAAGAGAGTTCCATATCCTGAAAGCAAAGGGAAGCCCTTCCAGGGTCCCCTTCCATTCCGAAACCGCAAAAAGGACCGCCCCGATCGCGACAAGCCATAGAGAAACCGAAAGCACAAGCCGGGTATGAACAGAAAGGGGGCGAATCCTGCCTCCCCTGAACCTGGACCAGATCTCCAGCAGAGGGATAAAACCGAGTCCCCCGAAAAAAACAAGGGACATGACCGCACCCGGAACCATCCAGGTCGCCTGGTAACCCATCAGGCTATCCGATATCGGAGAAAAGCCCGCATTGCAAAAGGCACTAATACTGTGGAACACAGCCATGTAGGCTGCACGGGAAATACCATGGGTACCAAGAAAACCCGCAAAAAGCACCAATGCGCCAGCCATCTCTATTACGATTGTGAAACGGACCACCCAGAGGATCAGCCGAACCGCCCCCTGGGGAGTATCCAGACCGAAACCTCCCTTGATGAGAAGCCTCTGCCTTATCCCTATCCGTCTTCCCCAGACCAGAGAGAGCGCGGTCGCTGCCGTCATCACCCCCAGGCCCCCCAACTGGATAAGGAAAAGAAGGATATACTGCGAAATCAGGGAGAGGTCCGAACCCGTATCGACCACGACGAGGCCTGTAACGCAAACAGCGGAAGTAGCCGTGAAAAGGGAGTCGACCCATCCCAGCGGATCATAAAAAAGACTGGATATCCATAAAGCAAGGGTTCCCGCCAG